>MDTB01017814.1_pt1 | contig 38383 bp, 24 predicted proteins | sample 811161 | NCBI WGS metagenome assembly MDTB01 (sample SAMN05326650, study PRJNA326480) | marine metagenome | isolation source: seawater | place: Mediterranean Sea | collected 2009 | reverse complement strand
TAAGAATTAGCTATGAAGGAGAGGAAGATGATATTATGCAAAAGGTTGAGGCGGGCAACATATCATTATCTCTACCATCAACAAAATATGTAACCTTCTCAGGGAAGAACCAGGGTCTTTTCGGAGTTAAAGCTATCTCCAAATTTGGGCCAGTAGACATTACGACCATTGCTTCTATTGAAAAGTCTAAAAAAGAGCAATCTGAATGGGAAGGAGGTGGACAAAGTAGTACCCAGCAAATAAGAGATGTTGATTGGATGAAAAATCGCTATTTCTTTATTCATCCTTGGTTTAGAAATGGCGTTAATCCATCAGCCTCTGCACCCTTTTTTGTGCCATCTTTTTATCCATTAAAAAATGGTCTTCATTCAATTGGGGAAGTTGTTGTTAAGAATTTTGAACTATATAAATCTATCAATTTAAATGACCCAAGTGCGCTAACGGGTATAGCATATGTTGACCCTACTGATACTTCGAAGTATTCTGAAGATAATGAGGAAGGTAGTTTTATACGTTTAGAGCAAGGAACAAATTATTATGTAAGTCCTGATTTGGGTTTTATACGAATCAGAGAGCAGGTATCTCAAGATATTTTAGGATGCACATTTACACTTGAACATCGTGAAACAGGAGAAACTTTATTAGAAGTTGGTCATGGCCCTGACTCAGCAGGAACAAATTTAGCTCTTATAATGCTAAAGCCTCGTAATAGTTATCCAAATCATCCTACGTGGCCTCTCATGTTCAAGAATGTTTATTATCTAGGAACTTCCCAAATTAATCCTGATGGATTTGAGGTGAAGATAATTAATAAAAATTCAACACCGGTATCAGATCGAGATAAAGTCACCAGCTTCCCATATATCACATTATTTGGATTAGATAGTTTAGATGAAAATGGAAGTCGTAATTATGATGAAGTTCTTGATAAAGACATGGCAAATATTATGAACATGATTGATGGTGAGCTTATGTTCCCTGCATTGCTCCCTTTTGCTAATAGTGATTCACTAGAGAACGATACTCTTTCTGGTAATCAATCTGACCAATTAAAAGAGCAACTAGGTAATGGGACAATGTATACATCATCATCATCATCAGAGATTAATGGAGATCATCGTTGGATGATTGAGGCAGTATATACAAATCAAAGTGCAACAATCAATTTAGGTTTTATGCTTATAGAAGGAAGTGAAGAAGTGATTCAGAATGGTGTGACACTTAAGAGAGGCTTAGACTACAACATAGATTATTTCACAGGAACAATCATTTTGTTAGGAGATGCTGCTAATGATCCAAATGCTAAGCTAAAGGTAAATTATGATAAGCATGAGTTAGTTTCATTTGATAAAAAGACTATTTTTGGTACGCGTGCTCAAATGAACTTAGGCAAGCCAAATTCATTTATTGGTGCGACGGCTCTTTATTTTAATCAATCAATTATTAATGAAAAGGTTGAAGTTGGGTATGAGCCAACTAGAAATTTCATATGGGATCTTAATGGTCGGTATGAATGGGAGATGGAAGGAATGACTCGTATGATTGATAAATTACCTTTACTAGAAGCTGAAAAACCTTCTTCTTTTTCAGTAGAGGGAGAAATTGCTCAAGTATTACCTAACCCTAATTCTATTTCAAATGATGAAACTGGAGATCCAGGTGGTGTTGCATTCATAGATGATTTTGAAGGTAGCAAGAGAACAACCTCGCCATCTATACAGAGACGTTTTTGGAAGGCTTCATCTGCGCCATTACAATATAATGAACAGGACTCTCTTTTTTTAAACACTCTCAGGCAAAGGAATAGAGGAAGATTATATTGGTATAATCCCTATATACCTGTAAGGACAAAAGATATTTGGCCTAATCAATCTACTTCAATAAGGGCTGGAAATGAAACTACTGATGTTTTAGTTTTACGATATAAAGCGGAGGAATTTCAAAATAATATTGATTCAGATTCTCTTTGGGTGGGAGTTACGACATCTCTTTATTCAGGCGACTACGATCAAATACAAAGTAAATTTTTTGAAATATGGGTTAAAGGTAATACCGGAAGATTGTTTATTGACTTAGGGAAGATATCCGAAGATATTGATGGAAATGGTAAATTAAACACAGAAGATATTCCAGCCGCGGGGATGTCTTTAGGAAATGGATTTCTGGAAGATAGTGAAGATACTGGTTTAGATGGTTGTTTTGATGAACAAGAAGATGGATGGGGAGGCTGTTTAAAGGAAGGGACCTATTTTTTTTATTATAGTCAAGGAGATACAATAGTTAATCTATCTAGTGATGTGGATATGGATGATCCTAATAATGATAATTGGGAATATGAAGCTGGCAGTATGGACTATTCAAAAGTTAATGGAACAGAATCAAATGGAACAGGGTCTAAGATACAAGAAGGGGGAAAATATCCAGATACAGAAGATTTGGATCAATCTACTTTTCTTGATAAGACTAATGATTATTTTTCCTCTGATTTTTTGTTAACTGATACTACATATCTTGCAGGCACAACACAGGAGGATGGAATCCTCACAGGTTGGAAGTTATTTCGTGTGCCCTTGTCAAATTTTAAAAAAGTTCAAAATATCGAATGGAACGAAATAAGATATATTCGCGTTGGAATAAGAGGGATTCAGGAGGAAGAAAGGACGCTCCAAATTGCAAAAATGGAGATAGTGGGAAATGAGTGGCAAGAAATGGGTATTTTCAGTCCTGATACCTCAAATCAAGTATTTCAAGGAAGTAGAAATAATTCTTTTGATTTAGAAGATAATAACCAGCCTCAATTTCAGGTTGCAATTATCAATACGGAGGATAATTCAGATTATATTCCTCCAAAAGGTGTAAAAGGTGAATATGATCGTATTAATGAGATTCAGAGCAAAGAACAATCTTTGGTTTTAAAATTCTCTAATCTTCCATCAAAACATACTGGTATTGCACGAAAGACATTATATACCTTAAATGATAATCAAAAGCGAAGTTTTATGACATACGATTATATGAAAATGTATGTTAATGGTAATAGTGCTTTCACAAATATTCAAGATAGTGATGTTGAATTATCATTAAAATTTGGACTAGGTGAAGACTATTATGAAATCACCCAACCTGTCTATGCAGGGTGGGATGAAGATGAGGGTAGAAATAGCTTTAATATAGATTTAAACTGGCTAACTGCATTTAAGCAAGTTGATACTACAAAAATAAAGAAATTCAATAGCAAAGATAGAATAATTGATTCATCAAATGTTAGAAAATATTTATATACAAAAGAAGATGGTCAATTATCAGGTAAAAGAGTTGTCGTAGCAGGAAAACCTGCGCTAAATCGCTTACAATATTTTTCTGTAAGTGTTAAAAATATTAGCGATGCCCCAATTGATGGAGAAGTTTGGCTTGATGAACTTCGTTTAAGTGGTGTTAAAAAAGAGAAAGGTGTAGCCATGAGAGTTCAATCAAGTTTGAAATTATCTGATTTTGGTTCTGCTACATTTGTTTATAGCAGACAAGATGCTGAATATCATAGGCTCCAAGAACGTTTATCAAAATCCAATAATACTTCTGAAAATTTTAATATCACTAGTAAGCTAGACCTTGATCGATTTTTACCAAAATCTTTTGGGTTATCCATACCTGTTAATGGTTCGTTTACTCAAAATCAAAGTCGTCCTAAATATTTTTCTGGAGAAGATATATTGGTTGATCCAAATAATACTCCAGATTCAATAATGATACTAAGTAATACTATATCTTTTAATACATCCATAAAAAAGAGAGGAAAATCAGATAATAAGTTATTAAAGTATACTATTGATAATATAAGTCTCAATTTTAGCGCATCACAATCAAGATCTTCGGATATTACTTATAAACAAAAATGGACTGAGACCTATTCAGGAAAACTTGGATATAGTTTTCCTTTTGATAGGAATAATTATATAAAACCATTTTCTTGGATTCAAGATGTTCCTCTTATTGGCAAGAAAGCCAGTGAGTTACAATTTTTCTATACACCCTCTTCGATTAGAACAGGTATGAATATGAATGAAAAATTGACTTGGAATGAAACAAGAAGAGGGGTGAAGAGTCCTGAATCGTATAATTTTGGATTGAATCGCACAATGAACCTTGATTATAAAATTACAAATACAATCGCGAGTAAGTATAGTTGGAGTGGGCAGAGCAATTTAAATGAATATCGAGGGTACATATTTTCAGCATTAAAAGAGCTAGACCCCGGTATAGTAACTCAAACAACAGAAAGTTTTAATACTACCTATAACCCTACTATTATGAGATGGTTAAGGCCATCTTTTACTTATAATGCAAATTTTCGTTGGTCTGATGATCTTACTCGAGAAGGTCAAAACATTAGTACCCAACTACGTTTTGGATCCAATTTCACGCTTACACCTGTTGAATTAATAGAATTTATTTATAAACCTAAGTCCACTGCTAAAACTCGTACTTCAACAAGATCAAGGAATCGAGGCAGGACTGGACAAAAAAATGAGGAGAATAATGTAAGTAATAAAAAATTAAATTTTAATCCACTTAATCTTATTCATGGCTTATTTAAAAAGATAAATCCAATATCGGTTACTTATACTGAAAATCTAAATCGAACAGCGAATCAAATTATCGGAGAAGTCCCAGTTGGATATAAATTTGGTTGGTTACCAAATCATGGATTAGAACAATCTGATGAAATTGGAAGTAATTATGGCTCATGGGATCATAAACGTGATGCTTCAATTAGGAGTGGTTTTAAGTTAACTAAAACTTTAAATGTAAGTACAAACTATACACAAAACTTTACAACTAATAGATCTAATGCAAATTTAGAGCAAATGTCAATGACGCGTGACTATGTGGCTTATGGAGAATTTTTTAATGAGGGATTAGTATTCCCAGGGTGGAGTTTTAGGCTAACAGGTCTTGAAAAATGGCCAATAATAAAAATAATTGCAAAATCTGCATCAATGGAGCATGCGTTCTCTGGAAAAGAAACAAGGTCATGGCAATTTGATAATGGAGCCCCTGAGAAAATGTCATTTTTCAAATTTGGTTCTTTTGCAGCAGATTACAAAGATAATGAAAGATCTTCTAGGGTCACTCAAAACTTCTCACCGCTAATAGGCTTTAATGTTACACTTGAAAAAAATATTTCTATGACTTTTAGAAGCAATATGAGTAGGTCTTTAAATGAGAGTCCCAGTGGGCTTACTATACAAAATGATAATAGCTATACTTCCACAGGGACATATACCCACAGAGGTGGTATAAAAATACCTATTCCATTTTATGGCAATCTGAATCTTAATAATACTATTAGTTTTACCTTAAATTACGACTTGAATAAGAGCCGTGAAGAACGCTCAGGTGATAAAATTAATCTTGAGGTTGGATCTTTTTCAGAAAGTTGGAAAGCAGGTTTAAGAATGTCTTATCAATTTTCTACAAAAGTTAGTGGTGGTTTGAGATATGAGTATCGCGAAAGTGAAACGCGTACTACAGGTAGAAAAATAGATAGAGACTTTGGTTTTGATGTTAATTTAGCTATATCAGGATAAAATGAAATACTTTATATATATTATAATTTTCTTATCATTTTGCTGTGGACCTAAGGGTCCTGATTTTGATGAAGATCAAGCATTTGATTATCTTTTAAAACAATGTGAATTTGGGCCAAGGAATCCAAGCTCAGATGGCTATTATCAATGTCTCGATTTTATGATAAGTGAATTAGAACAAACAGCTGAAGAAATTATTATTCAGGAATTCTCATATCGAGAGAGAAGGACAAAAAAAAATCACGATCTTCAAAATATTATAGCTCGATATAATCCTGATTCAGAATTCCAGACTATTATTTCATGTCATTGGGATACTCGTCCATGGGCAGACCAAGAAGAAAACAGAAGAGATCACGAGCAACCTATTATCGGAGCAAATGATGGAGCTAGTGGCGTTGCGGTTCTATTAGAATTAGCAAGAATTATGGGAGAAAGTCCACCTCCTATAGGTGTTAATTTGGTGTTTTTTGATGGTGAAGATATGGGAATTCCGGGCGAGAATGAAACCTATTGCCAGGGCTCAAGGTATTTTGCAAAAAATTTGCCAATCCCAAAGCCAAATGAGGCAATTAATCTTGATATGGTTGGTGATAAACAATTACATCTCCCTGTGGAGAAATATTCTTTAGAATTTCATCCTGAATTAGTTCGGTACTTGTGGGGTAGGGCAGATGACATGGGTCTTGATGCTTTTGACATAACTCCACAGCATGCCATATATGATGACCATGTACCTTTATATCAGATTGCGGGTATACCTTCTATTGATTTAATTGATTTTAAATACCCAAATCCATATACGAATTTTTGGCATACGCTGGATGATTTACCTGAGAATTGTAGTGCAGAAAGCTTAGATCAAGTGGGTAGATTAATGGTAGACTACATTTACAATAGAACAGGACAGGATTGGTAGAGAATATGTATAGAAGATATTTTGATAGAATTAGCCTTCATCTAAAATCTATTTTTCTTATTATGATATATTTTTCATGCGATGAGCCAGAAGTAAATAAAACAGATTCATCTTTTTATCCACTTTCCAATCCAAATTTTACATTCCATCAAGATCAAAACAGGCTATTCTTTTCAGTGCAGGTTGAGGAAGAAGATGGTGGCTCTGAATTAGATAGTGTGTCAGCCTATTGGTTTGGAGGAAGTAGAGAAAATACCCCCGATATTATTATACTTAATGACGATGGATTAAAGGGTGATATAATCATGAATGACAATGTTTTCTCTCGAAAAATACCTAATGACTCATTGAGCATATCAAACTTTCTTCAAAATGATACAGGCAAGGTTTTTATAGAATATTATGCCGATTTTAGTGATAGTGCTTTTATTCTTGGTGATACAAATCAGATATCTAATATTCCCCCAACAATCGATTATATCTCAGCTCCGGATTTCATACTTCGTCCGTTAAATGCATCTTCTGAGTTTTATCCGATTACAGTTAAAACCTATGATCCGGATGGACTAGAGACAATTAGCTTTGTTGGTTTTCGATCCTTTCATGTTGAAGGGGATTCTTTGGTAAATAATGGTGATTATATAGAGCTGTTTGATGATGGTGGTGAAGTTTCTTTATATCCTAATTCCGATATAACAAGCGGGGATACCTTACAGGGTGATGGCGTTTTTTCATTTATCATTGCTGTTCATGGTATACAAAGCCAAGATCCTAATTTCCAAACTAAGGCAGGTACATTCCATTGGCGATTTATTTGCAGAGATATTCAAAATGCATATAGTCAAATAGTTGAGCATGAAATTGTCATCGAATAAGGCTTTATTAGTTTTTATTGTAACTTCCTGTTTATATGCTCAGCATTATGGTCCCAGCAGGTTTTTATTGGAATCTACAGTGCAAGACACTTTTTTATCGCAGGGTTTACAGAGTAATATTGTTGCAGAAATTAGATTAATGGGAGACTCGCTTACTTGGTTTGGAACTGGCAGGGGCCTAGCTCTTCATGATGGAAAAAAGATTTATCATCATCGTAGCAATCCTTTAGGCTCTTTTAACAATGGAGAAGCTACTAATTTTCTCCCTGAGGGTGGTATCCCTGCTATTGCTGTTATGCATGACACAATGGCAGTTGCATTTTCAGGAGATAATGGAACCATTCAAGTTGGATATGGCATTGCCTTAACTTACGATGGACAAATGGTTGTTGGTAGTTCAGGGATTGATTGGATTTATTTAGATCAACCCGTAGATGTAGAATCAGACTCAATAAAACCATTTGGAGAAGGTTTTTATAAAACTCTTCCAGTTACTGTTTCTGAAGCAAATGTCACTTACGATGCTTATTTAAATAAAGACTATTTATGGACAGCAAGTTGGGCAGGTGGTCTTAGGCGTTATGATTTAAATAGTAGAATATGGGAAAGCGTGCCTTTGCCTATGGACCATCAAGATTCTTTAGATTTTTGCAATGGCTTCGATACAATCGATGATTATGGTAGACCAATGATATCGGGGTATTATTTAAATCCAAGAGATCCAGCAAATGGAGGTAACCACAATCATAAGGCATTTTCAGTTTTAGTTGATGGTGATACTGTTTGGGTTGGTACTGCAAATGGTTTAAATAGAGGAGTGATGATAAATGAATGGGATGGTGCGCAGCTATATAATTGCATCAATTGGAATCACTTCTCATATAATAGTAACCCTGATTATTCAGTTCTAACTGGTAATTTTGTTGTCGGTATTGCTAAGCAGGTCTGGAACGGAAATACAACGATATGGGCAGCTACAAAAATTGCTGACTCTCAAGGAGAAATGAATGGATTAAGTTATACAAGAGATGGAGGTACGAGCTGGAATACCACTCTTCTAGGAGAGAAAGTTTATAATATCACTGCCAGAGATTCATTGATTTTTGCATCAAGTGAATCGGGTTTGTGGAAAAGTTTCGATGGTAATAACTGGGCATTATTTAATTCTGCTATTGATACAACTTTTATGTCGACTGGAGAAGTTTTATCTGAGATTGTATATGCTTCAGAATTAGATGAGCGTTTTGGAATACCAAAATTATGGATAGGGACAAACGATGGGATTGCGCTTTCTGCAGATTTAAATGGTTCAAATTGGACTATATTTCAAACTGAGTACGATTCTACGGAGTTTTATGCATACCCCAATCCTTTTTCACCAATATATCACAACCAAAAAAGCGGGGAAGGATATGTTCGGTTTCACACAGGTTCTATATTCAATACTTCTGTAGAATTAGATGTATATAATTTTGCAATGGAAAAAGTATATCAGAAAAAGTTTGATTTGAATTCATATGATGGAGTTTTAAAATGGAATGGTCGAGATTTAAATGGTGATTTTGTTCATAATGGCGTTTATTTTATTAGATTAAGGTATGCTCCTTCATCGGGTATGAGTCCACAATATTTTTGGGATAAATTGATAGTAGTCAAATAATGAAAAATTTTATGTTTATATTGTTGATTATTATTTCTTTCATTAATGGTCAAAGTTGGGGTGGAAAAGCAGGTGGTTTTTTAAGAATGGGTATGACCGCAAGGTCTATAGCTATGGGTGGAGGATTTACTGCTGAATTAGATCAAAACTTCCCTGTTTTACATAATCCTGCATGGTCTTCATTTTTAATCAATCGTCATTTTGGGACCTCGTATTCAAACCTGACTCTTGATAGGCGCCTAGGATCTACTAGTTTTTCTATGGCCTTGCCCCCAACTGCAGGTATCGGTGTTGCATGGATATATGGAGGAGTAAAGGATATTCAGGGGCGCTTAAGTACTGGGATGAAGTCCTCGAAAATGCAAACTGGTGAAAATGCAATTCTGATAACATTCGCACAACGAATTGTCCCATGGTTATCTATTGGTGCAAATTTTAAAATTCTAAGATATGATTTACCAATTACTGAATCTGATCAGTTGTCCGGAACGGGTATAGGATTTGATATCGGTTTTTTATTTAAGAGTGGGTCCTACACAACTGTGGGAATAATGATACAGGATATAAGTTCAAACTATCAATGGGATACTAGTGATTTATATGCAACGGGAAGTACTCCAAGAAAAGAGGAATTTCCTACTATATATCGTATTGGTACTAGATATAGTAAAAAAGGAATTAATATTGTTGGTGATATAGGTGTGATTACAGAGCTTGAGGTTGTAGAATTTGGAGAAAACAGCATTGCCTTACCAAGTATGATTGGAGTACTTCCTAGAATTGGTGCGGAATATGGTTTTTTAGAAAAATATTTTTTTAGAGGTGGATACGGCAATGAAAGAATAGCTTTTGGATTTGGATATAAATATGAATTATTCAAGAAAAATGATTCCAATATAGATTATGCGTTTTCTATGGATTGGGTATCTCAAACAGCCCATACTATTTCCTATGCGTTTAATTTTTAGAGCATTTTTTATTTTTATGGTTCCTTTATATGGTATTGGGACTCAAATGTTGATAATACCATCGTCAGCTGAAGAACTTAGTATAGGAAGTCATTCTACGCTTCCTGGTATGCTACCAATTAATCCTGCTTTATATAGCTCCAGGAACGAATCTCCAGAAATATTATTAAATAGAGGTACATGGCTTGGTGGTATTTCATTGACTCAGATTGGGTACAATCAAAAATTTGGTGAAAAGGTTTTTCACTTAGGGCTTAAATATTCTGGGGTAGCAGATCTTGAATTCAGAGAAAATATTCCAAAGGATATTTCTTATGCAAATTTTAGTGCATATGGTTTAATTATTGATTCTGGTTTTGGGTTCCAGCTAAAGAAGCATAGATTTGGGATTTCTTTTTCTTATATTCATTTTGGACTTTATACTGCGGAATCGAAAGGAGTTGGGATTGACTTTGGTTATTTTATAGATATAAAAAATGGGTATTCAGCAGGATTAGTAGCTAAAAATATTGGTAAAATGAATAAATTAAATTTAGAATCTCCAAGATTACCAAAAAGGTTTTCTATAGGACTATCAAAGCATATTGAATATGATAGCATAAACAATACAGTTTTTGCTTCCTTAGATTGGAATTCGGTTGTTACGTCTTCAAAATTTTATTTTGGAAATCGTTTAAATTGGAACCGCCTTTATATTCTGGCGGGTTATTCTTCATCCAAGGAAGTTAGAGAGTCATCTTTTGGAATTGGTCTTAATTTTAATCGTTTTAAGATAACATATGGCACAAGAATGGGCTCTCAAGATCTTGGTTTTCCTAAAATACTTTCTTTTGAATTTTTATTACCATGAAGCGATTTGATCTAAGAACGCCTATTATCTATGTTCTTACCTTTATTATATTGGTATTACTCATTGTACTAAAAAAGACAGATGATTTTAATAAAGAACAAGCTCTAAAAAATAGTACCCAGGAAATAGAGATTGAAAAAAAGGACAAGCCGCATAAAATATATCCTGAGACTCCACCTCCATCAATAAAAGGTAGTATTGGTATTATAATAGATGATTTCGGGTATAGGAACGACGAAATATCAGATGGATTTTTAGATTTGGACGCGCATCTGACTTATGCTATTATTCCCGGACATGAGCACAGCGCTTCTTTTGGCCAAAAAGCTATTGATTCTGGATTTGAGGTTATAGTACACATGCCGATGGAAAACACAGGTAAAACTTATGGAGAAGAGGAGTTTGTTTTAATGACTGAAATGGATAGTGAAACCATTAAAAGAAGGCTCAAAAGTGCATTAAAGCAGATACCAACAGCAATTGGGATGAATAATCATCAAGGTTCCAAAGCATCTGCAGATCAAAATGTCATGTCCACTGTAGCTAGGGTACTGAAAGAAGAAAAATTGTTTTTTGTTGATAGTAGAACCACTGTTGAAACTATAGCTGAAACTACGATGGAGGTATTTGGAGTCCCCACTGCAAAAAGAAATATTTTTTTGGATAATGAAGATGATGAAGAAAAAATTCTAATCCAACTATTGAAATTGGCTGATAAAGCAGAGGAATATGGCAATGCAATAGGAATTGGCCATGTGAAACCAAAGACCCTATATGTTTTGCAAGAACAGATTCCTGTTCTGCAGAAAAAAGGATATAGGTTTGAATTTGTATCTAAAATGCTTCATTAATTATGCCTATTGGATGTAGAGTTACAAGAGGTAATAGCACTGAAAGTATACATATTGCTTTTGCTGTAGCTGTAGATAGTACGGGTATTCCATTTTTTAGTACGGGGGATCCTCAATATTTGACCTGTGTAAGGTCTTCTTTAAAACCTTTTCAAGCAGCGGCATCAGTTAGAGAAGGAGCTGTTAAGGCGGCTCAATTTGAGAACAAAGAATTAGCTCTAATGTGTGCATCTCATAGTGGTGAGAAAATACATCAAGACATTGTGAATCAAATGTTAAATAAGCTGAACTTAGATGATTGTGATCTTGAATGTGGGTCTCACTATCCTGGAGATAAAACAACTAAAAATCAATTAATAGAGAATAAAATAAAGCCTAGAGCAATACATAATAATTGCAGTGGTAAGCATGCTGGGATGCTTGCTCTTGCGAAACATCTAGGCTCTCCAATAAAAAATTATATAGATAAGAAACATATCGTTCAAAAAACTATAATGAGATATATTGAGTCAATTACTGGCTTGGATAATATTGCTACAGAAATTGATGGTTGTTCAGTGCCTACGCCTTTTCTAACACTTCAAACTATTGCGACAATGTTTCAAATGTTAGCATCAGGAAAAAAACCAGAGCTAGGACAGGTTTATAATGCCATGTCTCTATTTCCTGAAATGATAGGAGGGTCTAATCATTTTGATTCATTATTTATTGATTCCTTAAAAGGACGTGGAGTGACAAAGGTAGGAGGAGAGTCTGTTAGAGGGATTTCAATAAAAACAAAAAATCATGGTCCAATAGGTATAGCGATTAAAATACTAGATGGAAATTTTCGTGCTATGCCAATCATTACTATGACATTACTTGAGCATCTTGAATTATTAATGAAGGATGAGCTACGTAAATTAGATAAATTTCGAAACAATATACTGACTAATCATAATGGTATTGAGTATGGTCGAATGGAAGCTTATATAGATTTTTAAATGAAATTTATCTTAATTATTTTATTATTTTTTGCATCACTGCAGGCTTCATCGGTTCGAGTGATGACATATAATCTCTTAAATTTTTCTAATGAAAATGAGAGAGAGGGTGATTTCATTGATATTATTGAGTATATAGAACCAGATATCATTATTGCTCAAGAATTAATAGGGCAGACAGGTTTTTCAAATTTTAAATCAGATGTTTTAGATATCATCAGTCCTGAGGCATGGAGTGCCGCACCATTTACTAACCAGACTGCCCAGCAGGATATTGGATTATATTATCGGAGTGATAATTTTGATATCCTAGGTACCAATATTATTTATTCAGCACAATCGAGCGGAACAAGGGATGTTATTGAATGGTCCTTGGAGCATATTCAATCAGGCGTGAATTTTACTGTATATGGTGTCCATTTTAAAGCTAGTTCTGGTAGCTCAAATGCTCAAGAACGAGCTGAAGAAGCTACAATTCTAAGAGAATATTTAAATAATCTTCCTGAGGGATCATATTTTATAGTTGGTGGAGACTTCAATATTTATTCCAACAGCTCTTCATCGGAGCCAGCGTTCGATATTCTTACACAGGTAACGGATGATAATGATGGCCAACTATTTGACCCGATAGATCGTATTGGCCACTGGCATAATAATAGTTCATATGCTGATGTGCACACTCAATCACCAAGAACTTCTAGTTTTGGAGGTGGTGCACCAGGAGGAATGGATGATAGGTTTGATTGGTTATTCATTTCTCAAAGATTATTAGATCAATCCTCTAGTATGTATTATATCGAAGATACTTATTGGGCATTTGGAAATGATGGTAATCATTTTAATGATGCAATAAATAATGGTAGTAATTCCTCTGTTAGTAATGAATTAGCAAATTCTTTACATAATGCTTCTGACCATTTACCTGTATATATGGATGTATGGTTTGATGATGTAAACTATTCAGATGTAGGAGTTGTAATATCAGAAGTAATGATAAATCCATCGTTAGTTTCTGATTCTTATGGTGAGTGGTTTGAAATAATAAATACTACAGATTCAATAATAGATATAAATGGATGGAGAGTTAAAGATTCTGGTGTAGATGATTTTACAATTTCTTCTAATGAAGGAACGCTTCCAGTGCAGCCAGGTGACTATTTTATTTTTGCGCGGAATGGAAATCCATCATACAATGGTGGTTTTATTGCTGATTATGATTATGATAATTTTTCTTTGTCAAATAGCGAAGATGAGTTAATCCTATTAGATACATCGGGCTCTATTGTAGACGAGGTTCATTATTCAGAGGGGTGGCCCTTTTTGAGTGGCGTCTCTATGGAAATACATGATCCTTTGATAGATAATAATATAAATGAAAATTGGTATGAAGCAGTTTTAAATTATGGTGATGGAGATTTTGGTTCACCAGGTATAGCGTATAATGGATTTTTAAGGAATGACGAAAAGGTTAATAATCCGGTCAAGTTTAATATCATATCTTTATATCCAAATCCATTTAATCCTGAAATAACCATGAAGTTAGATTACAGATATGAAAGCAATATTTCTATCGAGATATTTGATGTCTCTGGTCATATTATTACAACATTAAAAGAAGGCTTTCTATCTCCTGGGGAATATGAATTCAAATGGAATGCAAAAAATGAATCAACTGGGATTTACTTCTTCAAAATCTCTTATGGCTCTCATCAAATTATAAGAAAAGCTATCCTTTTAAAATAATATGCGTTTCTTAAGTGGTTTTATTATTGTTTCCTCGCTTATTTCAGAAAATAGGGAGTTTTATAGAGTCCAATTGGCTGCTGATGAATATGATAAGTATACCACTGTTGGTAATTTAGGATTAACCATAACAAACTTTGGTATTTTAGGAAATGGCTGGAATCGTATGGAGGATGGGAGTATCCATCCTTCATGCCAGTATAAACAACAAACTGAAATAGCTCGTGAGCAGATAGAGCATTTTTCTTATGCTGGACTTTGGGTTGGTGGTGTTGTTAATGGTGAAAGAAGAGTGTCTACATCTATTGTGGATGGAGTATTTGAATCTGGTAGTGAGGGGTTTGAATTATTTGCTGAAAAACCTATTTTAATTCAATCTTCTATATCTTCTACTATTCAAGATTCAATGGCCCAGTATTATTCACCATTCGCAATATCTCATCAAGATATGTTTGCAGATTTTAAGGATTATGGCGCCACTGTTTCAGATGGGTTAGGCATTACTGACCATATTCCTTTAGGATTAGATATTCACTTAGAAAGTTATGCATGGAACTATTCTTATGCAGACGCTTTTGTAATATTGAACTATACCTTTAAAAACTCATCAAATGATACAATTAATAACCTATATGCAGGCATGTGGGTAGACCCTTCAATCGCTAATTTTAATTATACAGATTATTATACACCTGGTGGTGGATTTACCTGGTATGACAATCTTAATGGTTTCGATGAATCAGAAGATTTAGCTGGATTTGAGAGAAATATTGCCTATCAGTATGATACAGATGGAGATGATGGATGGTCCGAATCATACCTTGGTATTTCAGTGCTTGGTGGCTCAATACCTCTGAAAAATATAGAGTCAAATTATTCACAATGGGTTTGGACCAATTCCAATAACAGTGATTACCCTGCTTATAGTATGCCTCTAAATGATAATGAAAGATATGAGAAAATGAGATCCTCTGTTCCAAAGGGTACTGGCCCAGAATATACTTCTCAGGGTTATCCTTCAGCAGAAAATAGTTGGCTTTTTTTACTTTCTGCTGGACCTATCGGTGCTAATGCGCCCAATATAGATGCCGATGGTGATATTGACTCTACATTTTGGACTCTAGCTCCAGGAGATTCCTGCAGTTTAGCATTTACTATAGTCTGTGGATTATGGTCTAGTGGTTATGGTGAAGACATTCCTGGTCGAAGAGGTAATCTCTATGTTAATTATGATTGGGCTCAAAAGGCATATGATGGAGAAGATAAAAACCGTAATAATATTTTAGATATTGGGGAAGATTCCAATGACAATGAGAAAATAGATCGTTATATTTTACCAGCTCCACCACCAACACCTAATTTGCATGTTGAACTAGAATCAAGGAAAGTAATATTATATTGGCAAAATAATGCTGAAAGTTTTTTAGACCCAATTAGCCAAGAAAAAGATTTTGAAGGATATAAGATTTATGGGGCTAGAAAAACAAATAATGAAGTATTAAATGAGTTCTCGTTACTACTTGAAACCGATAAGGTAAATGAAATAGGTTATAATACTGGTTTCTCCATGATACAAATAATTAACAGCTATGGTGAGCCTGATAGTATTAATATTGATGGTGTATATTATCACTATAAGTTTGAAAATTCTGAAATTAAAGATGGCTGGTTAAATTATTATGCTGTCACAGCCTATGATAGAGGTGACCCAGAGGCAAATTTGCAAAGTTTAGAAAGTTCAATATATTCTAATAGAGTTTATGTATATCCTGGGGCACCGGGCTTGAGTGATGACCAATGGAATAAAGATCCTATTGTATATCCTAATCCCTATAGAGGTGAAGCACTTTGGGACGGATATAGTAGTCGTAGTAAAATGATATGGTTTAGAAATTTGCCTAAAGTAGCAGAGATAAGGATATTTACCTTAGCTGGTGATTTAGTTGATATTATAAACCACGAAGAAAATTATAATGGAAATGATATCAATAACATTGATGATAAAAAAAATCCACTTATGTCAGGTGGTGAACATGCTTGGGATATGATAACAATGTACGATCAGGCAACAGCCTCAGGTCTTTATCTTTTTACAGTAGAGGATAAGAATTCTGGCAATATCAAAGAAGGAAAATTTTTAATAATCAAATAATAATAAGGAGAATAGCATGAAGAAATTAATCTCTATATTTTTTGTTCTTGGAATGGTTTTTGGTCAAGTTGACTATGGTAGTCAAATTCAAACCATACTTAATTCGAGTTGCACAAACTGCCATGGAAATTCTGGTGGACTTTCCCTAGGAAGTTATGATGCTTTAATGAATGGGGGAAACAGTGGCGATGCGGTTATACCTGGCGATCATGAAAGCAGTTTGCTTTGGCAACGAATTGAATCAGGAGAGATGCCGCCAAATGGTAATTTAGACCCAGAAGAAATTAATATTATTGCTGAATGGATAGATGAGGGTGCATATGAGACACCGCAAGTGGATGTTGCTGGTCTTTTTTTTAGCGAGTATGGTGAAGGTTCAGCTAATAATAAATATCTAGAAATTTATAATGGTACTGGTTCAGAGGTTGATTTATCAGGTTTAGCTTTCCCAAATGTTGCAAATGACCCTGCTACTGAAGGAGAGTATGAATATTGGAATACGTTTCCTGCGGGTGCCGTTATAGCTTCTGGTGATGTCTATGTAATTGCACATGGTGAAGCGGATGAAATAATAGTAGCCCAAGCTGACCATACATTTACATATCTTAGCAATGGTAATGATGGGTTCTGTCTTGTTGAAGGTACAGAGGACTCTTATACAATAGTCGATTGTATTGGTGACTGGAATGGAGATCCAGGTGATGGTTGGGACGTCGCAGGTATCCCTGATGCAACTATGAATCATACTCTAGTTCGTCATTCAGATATTCTTGAAGGTAATGGTGGTGATTGGGTTGCTTCTGCGGGAACAAGTGAGGATGATTCAGAATGGATTGTATTAGATCAGGATACGTGGGATTATCTAGGTTCTCATCCCCATGAAATATCCGGTCCAATACCTACTATTACAGTCAATGAATTTCTTGCAGATGCAGGTGATTGCTGTGGTGTGGATATGTTTGGTGAAGGACAGGATTTTATAGAGTTATATAATTATGGTTCAGAGGTAGTAGATATAACTGGATGGGGATTTGGAGATACGGATGGTGAAGTAGAAACAATAGCAACTGATACATCTATTGCTCCTGATGAATTTATGATACTCTGGTTTACAGGGAATGATGATGCTATTTTTCCAGAGATAGATGCAAAACTTAGTGGGTCTGGAGAAGCAATTTATATTGAAGATGCAAATGGGAATACTGTAGTATACATGGAATACGGTGAGCAATCTGAAGATATTTCATATGGAAGAGTGCCAGACGGCGAAGATACTTGGCAATATTTAGACCCACCCTCTCCAGGTGAATCTAATGAGTCTACAGGCGGTAATTATACTTCGATATATGATATACAATATGTTGAGAACCCGGACACAGATGATGCTAGTCCACTAAATGGAGAAGAGGTTACAATCCATGGTGTGGTAACTGCAGAGTTTTGGGGATCTGACCAGCATAGGTATATGCATGTTCAAGATGCTGAAGGTCCTTGGAATGGGATAGTATGTTTTGAATATGATGGATGGGATTCTTTTGATTGGTTAGATGCTAGTGGGAATGCGCATCCAGGCCCAGGTGAGGGAGATGAGGTGACACTTACTGGAACAGTTGAAGAGTATTACAATCTTACTGAACTTGTCAATGTAACATCAGGTATAGTTCATGATGGTCAAGTTGAATTGATGATTGAAGCTTCACTTATTTCGTTATCTGATATTGGTGAGGCGTATGAAGGTTGTTTGATAAGGGTTGAGGATGTTGCAGTTACAAACCCTGATCTTGGATACGGAGAGTGGGAATTTGGTGATGGTGAGTTAGCTGCTCGTTGTGATGATAAATGGGACTATTATTACTATCCAACAACTGGTCATCAACTTGCAACTATTGAAGGTGTGGTTGATTATAATTTCAGTAATTATAAACTGCAGCCAAGGCTCGCCAGAGATGTAGTCGAAGAAGGTAATATCAGAATTCAGCGAGTACAGCAAGTCCTTTATAGTGATTTAATGAAGGCTGGTGAAGATTCAGAGTCTGATATATCCTACATGCTAGGAGATACTGTTACCCTTGAAGGAATTGTTACGATGCCAACTGGATTAAGTTATGCTGGGTCAGGTGTTAAATTTATTTTTGCAGATGTAAATGGTGGTCCTTGGAGTGCTCTATTATCATATGACCCAGATAGTAGTGCTTTTCCTACTTTATTTGAAGGTGACCTTATACAGGCAACTGGTTATGTATATGAATACACAACAGGCCCAGCAAATATGACAGAACTTTTTATAACACAGCCAATCAATATTTTAAATTTTGAACAGCCTCTACCAGTTGTGGACACTGTTAACACAGGGAATCTTCGATGGCCAACTGAAGCAGAGCAATGGGGTAATGTCATGGTTCGAGTAGAAGAGGCTATAGTGACAGGAAATGATTTCCAATATGAGGTCTTCGCAGCTGATGATGGTTCTGGATCAGTTTTGATTGATGATGATTCAGATAGCTTAGCTGCATATTTTGAGACACTAGGGCCTCCTCCGGTTGGTTCCTTAATCCAGTCTATGGAAGGTTGGTTGTACCATCATTATGGTAGCTATGCAGACTCTACTGCATATAAGCTTTGCCCGTTATATGAGGATAATATTGAATTTGGATCTGGTCCACCATCTATAACAGGTTTGAGCCGAGAACCATGTGCTCCTACTGCTGACGATAATGAAGTGGCTATTTCCTGTGTGATTTTGGATAACTCTACTATTTCTGAAGCGTTGGTGTATTATTCGATAGATGGAAGCGCATATCAATATGTATCAATGGAAACTAATGATGATTCAACATTTACAGGAGTGATTCCTGTTGCTGATGGTAATACAGTTTATTATTATATTACAGCTACGGATGATGGAGAAAGTCAGTCGGAACCAAAAACCAGTATATATCCCTATGATATTGAGCATGAGCAGCTTGGATTTCATATTGCTGATAATCTAACGATTAGTATGATTCAAGAAACCCCATGGCCGGCAGGGAATACTTTATATGAGGGTTGTACTGTTACGCTTAATGGTATTGTAACTGCAGATACAGCACAATATAACAGCTCCTACAGTGCATATGCATTGCAAGATGGATCAGGGCAGTGGAATGGAATGATATTTGATACGGATGAAATTGTACAAATATCCAGAGGAGATGATGTCTCTGTTGTTGGACTGATAACTGAATATGCGCATGGAGACGAGTTTGGATATCAGCTTGACGGAAATACACGTTTAATTAATGCAAGTGTATCTGTTAATTCTTCTGGAAATGATACTCCTGCACCAGTGGTCGCAAGCTGTGAAGATTTATCTCAAATCGCAGAGGAGGTAGAGTCATATGAGGGCGTATTGGTCAAGCTTAACAATGTCACTATTTCTGCAGTTAATCAATACGATTGGTCGATAACTGATGAATCTGGATTTGAAGCATTGATTGATGATGATATGGCTACTATGGAAGCTGATAATATGATGAGTTCGCTAACAGAAGGTCAGGGGTTGGACTATTTGATGGGGATATTTAATTATAGCTATGGTACCTATAAGATACAGATTCGCGATGCGAATGATATGGGACAGTTTGTTGGTATTAATGACGATATACAGGTTAATCCATATCAATATACACTACATGATAATTTTCCAAATCCATTTAATCCAGAAACTCAAATTCGTTTCTCAATTGGTGCTAGGGAGAATGTGCAATTATTGGTTTATGATATAATGGGTAGACAGGTTAGGACGCTTGTAGATGGGCAAGAACTAAGAGGTGGATTTCATGTTGTAAATTGGAATGGATTGGATAATAATGGTCAAAAAGTTCCTTCAGGTCTATATATATATCGTATTAAGGCTGGGGACTTTATTGCTGATAAAAAGATGTTACTGGTCAAGTAATTTATTTAGGGGCGAAGAAATTCGCCCCTTTTGGTTGCTATCATTCTGAAAAACACAATATCATTTTTCCTACTACTTATACTTTCATGTAGTAGGTGGGAATATGATGACTCTTCTAGTCATACTCATGAAAGTTCGCCTCAGACATATTTGACATTAATTGCAGTAGACACGCTTTATTCAACACAGGATTCTACAGGAACTTCAATATTTTTAATTAATGAAGAAATAAATAGCGATTATGTTTGGGACACGTTAACTCAAGCATTGACTACTATAACTTCAAGCAGGCAAGAACTTCACTGGTGGGGTGAAGATTTAGATGGTGAGGTTATTGGATATAAATACAAATGGAGTAGTGATTCTATTTGGACATATACTAGCCTAGAAAACGGTGTATTTTATGTTCCAATTCGGTCTGATTTAGATGTGTTTTCTTTTGCTGTAAAAGCGATTGACAATGATGGTAATGAGGATGAGACACCATCTAGAATAACTTTACCAATTAAAAATTCCTTTCCAGAAATTTCATTTCGTTATTTATCTAATCCTTTGGTTGCAGATATTGGTGGGGATACTAGTTTCACTTTTCCAACGCGTACTTTTGTTTGGGATCTTTATGACCAAGATGGTAATGAGACCATAACAGATGTATTTTTTACAATTAATGATACGTGTGATACATGTTGGCAGATATTGGAGGGAAATGAGACTAGTGTAACATTAACTGGACTTGCTTCAGGGAGTAGTACATTTTTTGTAAAATGCAGGGATATTGCAGGTGCAGAAAGTTATACTGTTCAATTTCCTGACTCTAGTCGTTTATCAGAGGCTCAGACGTGGATAGTTAAACCTATTCAAGGTGACATATTGATTGTGGATGATTATCCGCTAGACAATGCCAACAATGCTTTAGATTGGTATTCTAGTATGATGGATACTCTTGTGGGATCTGAAGGATATTCTTTTTGGGAGATTGGAGATGAATTACCATATTCTTCTACTGATGTTATTTCAAACTTGAGATATTTCAAGACTGTTATTTGGTATGCTGCATATAATAATACTGCATCAGCTAATGATACATACAATCGAGCTGAGGCTAGTCTTGTGAACTTTGTAATGAGTGGTGGACATCTATTTATTAATCCCATTGATTTTGAAGATACAACCTTCACATGGTTCCCTATAGAGTCATTAACTACCCTTAATCCAAATGGAAGACTATTTCCGGGTACAGTAATAAATAGCTCTATTGATACCACGCTTAATTTAGCTGTTTCCAGCTTAATTGCTGTTAGGGTAAAAGGTTTTCTTGCAGATGAAAATCAATTTGAAACTTTTACTAATCTTTATAGTATGCCAGAACAATACACACCGGAAGAATGGAATCAAGAGCCTAATATATGTAGCATAGGTCAATTTAAGACATCGCCAACAGAATTATCGGGGAAAATTGTAATGATGACTCTTCCATTACATGATGGCTATCGTCCTAAGCTTCAGGGAAATGGCTCTTCAATTAAATTATTCCAATATCTTTTTGACCATGAGTTCTAGGGTTTATTATATAGTACTACTTTTTGTTTTAAATGTAATCAAAACAGAAGATTTAGGTTCAATTATTGGTGTTGTGACTGATAATGCTAATTCAGTCATGCCAGGGGTTAATATAATGATAAAAGGGACTTATTATGGAGCATCTACCAATTTAGAAGGGGAGTATCGCTTAGATGGTATTCCTAATGGTAGTTATGATATACAGGTATCTATGATTGGGTATAAAGTTATATTAAAAACTGGTGTTATCATTCAACCTAAAGAGACTGTAATTATTGATTTTAAAATGGAAGAAACGGTACTTAGTTTTGGAGAAGATATTGTCGTTCTAGGTAAAAAACCTTTGTTTGATGTTGATGAAACCTCTTCAATATCGCGAGTAAGAAAAGAGGATATAGAAGCAAAAGTTGTTTCTAGTGTCGAAGATATTTTATCAGAGCAAATAGGTGTTACAACCCAGGATAATGAAATCCATATTAGAGGTGGAAGAATAGATGAGTCAATTTTTATTGTAGATGGTTTTTCAGTAAAAGACCCATTATCGGGATATTCTGGGAATTTGTTTGTGAATGCAGATGCAATTGAAGAATTAGAAATAATAACTGGGGGATATAATGCGGAGTATGGTCAGGCTATGTCTGGTGTCGTAAATATCAAATTAAAAGATGGACGTGAAGGATATTCAGGTTCATTAAAATATTCAAGTGATAGGTTGTTCCCTAATCAGTTTAATTCAGATAAAGTTGAATTTAATTTGGGAGGTCCTTTTCTTAAGCATTTTTCCTTTTTTTTGAATGGATATGGAAAAATGTATGATGGGAATCTTCCAGTAGCTGACAAACTATATCCACATCGTTTTTGGAGTCCAATTTTATTAAGTGATGTATCAGCAGATAATCTTATGTCAAAACTATCAGGAAGAGAGAATAATGATTGGCATATGCTATATAAATTAACTTGGGAATTAACCTCGCAAAAAAAATTATCTGTTTCCTATGATGCTTCTATGAATATTAATCAAGGGTATTTTATGCCTAGGGCATTTTCCTCAACATATTTTCCATACCGCTATGTCAATATTCTTGATAATTATAATACAATAACAAGAGACACGCGCTTATTCAATATGAATTGGACTCATACTATTTCTAATAGGTCATTTTATGAGTTAACTGTTGGAAACTTTACTACTATGGAACATAGTGCAGTGCAAAATCTTCATTGGAATAATTATCAACAAAGATTAGATCTGGAGCCGATCAATTATAATGTTGACAATACAAATTTAGATGGGAATATTGAAATAACATATGGTGATGAATTTTATGATACAGGCTTTGCTCCAGAATGGTATGATATATCAAGTGATAATATGCGGTTGGATTTTGATTGGACAATCCATACACAATCTGGACACAAAATTAAAACTGGTGTAGAGCATACATCAACAAAAATTCAGGTTCTAGATATTGATGAACCTTGGAGTGGCTCATCTGGGTTTGGAGCAAATTATGATAATTATAATGCAAATACATTTTTTGGAGCTTTTTATATTCAAGATAGGATTATTTTTGAGGGGATGACATTGAATCTCGGGTTGCGTTCTGATTATTGGGCTCCTGGTAAATATATTGAGAGCGCAATTGCGGATACAACAAATATTATTATTACCGACCAGGCGCGTGATTTATTTAAAGAAGAAACATTTGATTTTTCTTGGTTTCGGGAATCATATAAAATGAAAGCAAGATTAAGTCCTAGATTCGGTATATCTCATCCTATAACAGATAATGATGTTCTTTATTTTTATTATGGACATTTTTCCCAGTTACCAACTTTTCAGTATGTATATGCGAAATTGAACTCAAAAGCACAATCTACCTACCAAATTTTTGGTAATCCTAATCTAAATCCAAAAACAACAGTGCAATATGAATTAGGAGTAAAACATCGATTTAGCGAAGACCAGGTTTTAGAATTAAAGGCATATTGGAAAGATATGTTTGATTATGAAACATCCCAAACAATAAGGCCATCAAATCCTAAATATGCACATCTAAGTTTTAATATGTACTTTAATGCAGACTATGCGCGTGCGAGAGGAGTTGAGGCGATTTTAAAAAGTAGGTTGTTTTCAAATTGGTATGTTGATTTTAATTTTAATTATAGTATTGTTACTGGAAAAAGTTCTTCACCGAATGATAATCTTCTAGTACAAGCAGGGCAATTATCGGAGAAGCCATTAGGTGAGAACTATATGAGTTGGGATAGGCCTATGCATTTTTTTACTAATTTATCTTATTCAAATCAAAAAAATAATTGGGGAATATCTTCAAGGATTGAGTATGAATCAGGGAGAAGGTATACTCGCTCGATTCAAGATACTATCATCTATATTGGGGATAGAAAATTTTATGATGGACCTAGAGAGGATGATAGTCCTTATGCTTATTTTAGTAAAGTTTCTAATAAGAATATCAATATTAAGATATTCAAAACTTTTCCACTAAGTAAGGGCAAATTGAAAACATATATAGAGATTACTAATTTATTTGATAATGAAATACCAAGGAGGATAAATCCGTATACTGGTTTAGGCTATGGTCCTGGTGAAATATATGGTTATAGAATGGCCAATAGCCCTAATCCAAATCTAGACCCATCTAGGAACAATAAACCTCGGTCAATGGAATTTGGAGTACAGTTGATTTTTTAATGAAAAACAAATTAAAAATTATATTTATAATCTTATCTTTTTTTTCTATCCTTAGGTCTCAAAACCTTTTTCCTATCTTAGGAGGGCAAAGAGTTGGGACATCCATATTTACTTTTTTAAATATTGGGATTAGCGCTAGAGCTGTAGGGATGGGGGAGTCAGTCGTTGCTTTAAATCAAGATGCGTCTAGTATTTATTATAATCCGGCAATTATAGCTCAATTAAAGAATACAGAGATTTCAATTTCTACGGTTCAATGGCCTGCAGAAATAAAGTATGATTATTTTAGTATGACTCACCAATTGTTTAAGAGACATTATTTTGGTTTTAATGGAGGTCTTCTGCATATGAGCCCTATGATGGAAACGACAGAATTTTTCCCAGACGGTACTGGAAATTATTTTACATTTCAAGATTGGTTTTTTGGAATCGTTTACGGTGCAAAAATGACAGATCGTTTTAGCTATGGACTTACTATTAAACATGTAAATGAAGAGTTGGCTGGTCATAAAATGAATGGATTATTACTTGATATGGGAACATTTTATTGGACAGGATATGGTTCTCTTAGATTTTGTGCTTCGTTAACCAATTTTGGGATGCAATCATCCCCAGAAGGAAAATATGAAAAAAAAATATTAGATCAAGATACTGGGAAAGAAATAATTGAGGTAACTGAATATGAGAAGTTTTCACCTCCGACAAAGTTTAGAGTTGGTGCAGGATTGGATCCAATAAATAATGAAATGCAGATTTTAACAGTATCTTTGCAATTAAATCATCCTGTTGATAATGCGGAATATATTGTTACAGGAATAGAGTATTCCTATTTGAATATTTTATATCTTAGAGCAGGTCATAAGTTTAATAAATATGAAGAGAACTTTACTTATGGGATAGGATTGGTTGTCCCTGTTGGCCCAATCAAGGCAAGGTTTGACTATGGATATGCAAACTTTGATAATCTTAATGACCCAAAACGTTTTAGTGTAGGATTTAGTATAGAATGAAAAAATTATTGTATATGGTTCCAATTATTATTTTTTTCTGCTCCTGTATGGAGCGTTTTGTTATACCGTCTAATTTAGAGTCTGATAACATAGGCGAATTTGGAGCTGGTGATACTATATTTTTACAAATCAATCCAATCTGGGATGAGGGATTAGTTGAGCCAATTGAAATTTCAGTTGCACAAGACGGTAGGATTTATATTGCAGATAAAGGTAGTAATTCTATAATTGTTTTTAATCAAAATGGAGAGAAGCCTGCAGGTTACCAACCTTTGATGAATTTAGAAGATCAATCTGGTAACATTATTGAACCAATTGATGTGGATATTGATAAAAAAATGAATGTCTTTTTTATAGATGGTTCACAGAGAATTTTTATTTGGAATTATTATTGGAATGAAATTGGTATTGATAAAATTTCAACGAGCCTAACGTTTGTCCATACCCAAACTGGAGTTGATACAGTAGCAATGGCGGGAACAGATATCTGGTTTTCTCTAATAAATGATGATGAGTGGTATATAGTAGATAGGAATATGACTGATAATCAGGATATGATAGATTCGTTAATTCGACCTCATTTATTTTATGATGGAAGAGACGAAATGAATATCTATCTGGATACTTATTATCAGCCAGATTCTAGTCAATTTACTGGTATCACAGCTCCATCTGATGATGAGAATATGATTTTTGTTAGTGATGATTATGGTGGTGAGAATAATCAGCACCGGATTATTCAAGTTGATTTTAAACGCTCCTTCATTCTCCAGCTCAAAAATGGAGATTTGGTGTGGGCTTATACGGGTCAGTTTGGTGCAACGGTTAAAGGTTATGGAACGGGAGCGGGGACAGTGAATAATCCTGCAAGTCTTGATGTGGATTATGATGGGAATTTATATTACACTCAGACCGGTAATTATTTTCCAATACATATGATTTCTCCAAATTTATCAGGTGATTTTGCAATCTATACTTCTGGTTTCCAGCCAGAAGCGGATGATATCATGAACCCAGACCTTTTTTCTAACGCTAATGATATTGCTATAGATAATAAAAGGAATATATATGTGGTAGATAAAGAGAATTCAGATGTAAAAGTATTTAATTCTTATGGTGACTATTTTAAAAAAATCCTAATGCCAGCGGATACTCTTATTAATCAAATTGTTGCAGTTGCAGTAGATCAGAATAATGTTGTTTATATATGTGATAAAGAATATGGGGCAATATTTAGATATAAGCTGTCAAATATTTTAAATGAAGATATTAATACTGAAGATTGATGAATTGTTTTAGAAAAATACTTTTTCTATTAATATATATATTTGTTGAATTATATGCTCAAATAGAAAATGATATATACTATGTTAGATATTTTGAGAACGACCATAATTTTAAAGCTGATTTGTCGATGTTATCAACTAACCGTAGAGGTAAAAATCACTTATCTGTTGGGTATAATGAAAAAAATCAGCCAGTAAAAATTGAAAGAATCTCAGCATCAGGGATTATTGAAAAAAGAGAGATGCTTAAATATAATCCTAATGGTAAATTAACTGAAAGAGGAGAATATTCTGATCGTTGGAAATATTTGAGTTTAATTGTTTATGGTGAAGATGAGTCTTGGGCTAAAGAGTATCGCCAATGGCGATATAGGGCTAATGAGCCCATTACCTTTACTAATCAACAGACACATTTTACTATTGATGATGGTGTCCAAGTATCAAAAATTGTATTTCAGACCGTAGATGGACAAAGATATGGCCAAATAGATCTTGATTATGATTATTTAGGGAATCTATATGAAGAGAGATGGCGGGACCTTCCTTCGGGAAAAGTAATAAGGAGATTTAAGTATAAGTTTGAGCAACTCTATAATTATATAAAACCACATGCTGTTGTCCAGATATGGGAATTTGGCCATGGTGGTGAATTAATATCAAATGTTGCTGTTGATATGGCACCTGCGGATCAGCTTTATAAATCTCCACCACCCCGAACGCATAATACTTTAGATGAGGTAGAAATCATATCAAGGGAAATAAAAGAAAGAAGAATAATCGTATCTCAGAATGCAATTATTCCACATATGGAGTGGGATGAACTTATTCTTGTAAATGGCGAAAAATTATTTATTGACTTTGTTGATGTATCTGAGAATGGTATCCAATTTCGCCTTAAAAGAGAAAATGATATCTTGACGCTTCCTTTATATCGTGTACGGTCTTTGACCTCTCGAATGGGTGATGTAATTTATCCCAAGCCAAATCATTTAAAGAAACAATGAGAAAAAAATATTTATTACTAATCATTATTTTATTTTATTCAACAAATGGACAAGAATATCCACCTCCGACAGATTTAGTTACTGTTCCAACTGCAGGGACCCTCATGCGAGGGAGTTTTTCAATGGATATGAGGATTCAAGATGAAGGTGGCTTAATTATGGGACTTAGTGTTGGACTTACTGATAGATTTCAATTTGGCCTATCCTATGGCTCGCCAAATCTTATTGGAGATGATAGTTTGGAATGGTATCCAAGGCCAGAGGCAAGATTAAAGTATTTGATTATTGATGAGAGTATAAATATGCCCGGTATTGCCGTTGGTATCAATACGCAAGGGCTAGGTCGTTATTACAATGAAGATAGTTTAAAACGATATGATACAAAAGCTATGGGAGTATATTTTGCTGCGTCTAAAAATTGGAGAATCCCTTTAGGAAATGTCGGGGTTCATTCAGGAATTAATCATAATTTTATTGAAACAGAAGATGGGGACAAGGATATTAATCTCTTTTTTGGATTAGACCTTGAGTTAAACCCCGAGTTCTCGATATTGCTTGAATATAATAGTTCATTAAATGAGAATGATATGACCGCAAAGACTATGTCGATAAATCGGGGAGGTTATTTAAATTCAGCGTTTCGATGGTCTTTTGTCGAGTCTCTTCATTTGGAATTAAATCTAAACAATCTTCTTTTTGATGAAAAAAAAGTTGAGTACTTCAAACGAGAGATTAAGTTAACCTATATAGAATATTTTTAATTGAAATTATATATGAAGATTGTTATCAACATTTTTTTTATTACCTCTCTATTAGCGGGAGATAGTACCAGTTATTACAAAGGTATCACACTTTTTGATCAAAGAGCAAAGGATGCTTTAGGGCGAAAAGCTAATAAAAAATTTATTGATCAAGCTATTATTGAATTTACTAAAGTAAGTAAAGAAGCTAATAATGCCCTAGATGCAGGAATTTATTTATTACGTTGCTATTATTTTAAAGGAAAATTTGTTGCAAGTGACAATGAAAGTAAAAAAGAAATATTTAGTAATGGGAAAGAACTTGGTGAAAAACTTATTAATTCATATCCTGAATCAGCTGCGGTCTATTATTGGTATCTTGTTAATCTCGGTAGTTGGGCAGAGGTCTATGGAATACTTTCTGCGGCAAGAGAAGGCGTAGCTAGTATTATGTTGGATTATTCTAAAAAAATAATTGAACTAGACTCTATTTATAGCGACGGAGGTGGTTATTTCATGCTTGGAGCAGTGCATCTAAAATCTCCCTATATTCCTTTTTTCTTAACATGGCCAAGTAAAAAAGAATCCCTTAAATATCTTTCTTTAGCAAATGTCATAGGTGAGGCTACCCCAAGCCAGGTAGTCTATTTATCTCGTGCGTTATTTGCTAATAACAAAAAAGATGAAGCAATATCTTTACTGCAGTCTTTGCTAAAAAAAGATATATCACAATCGAACAAACTAGAAGATCTTGATCAGCATAAGATTGCTAAAGATTTGCTAGTAGATTGGAAATGAAATATTTACTTGTACTTATAATAATTTCTAGAATTATTTTTTCTCAAGAGATAACTCCTAGACATTGGAATAGTCTTTCAACTCATGTTAAAGTCGGTGTTCCTCTTGTTGATGATGCAAGTCTTATAGGGGGAAGGATTCAAGTTAAAGCAAGTTATGATGGAGGTAGCTCATTCAGTGATTTAGGTGAAAAATTTATTATTGAAAAAGGAGATTTAGATGACATAAAGCAAGTATCAATACCTGCGGAAATATTTGAAAATATGCCTGAGTTTGAAGAAGGAAAAAAAGTGCAATTCATTGCACAGTTATGGGATAGGGCAGGGAATACTATAACTGGATTAGTAAGTGATAGTATATTAGTGATTGATCAGGTGCTACCAAATTTGGTAACGCTAGAAGTAAATTCATCTAATGAATTTGATTCCAATTTGGCAATGCCAGGTGATACAATTGTTTTTAAAATTACTACGAATGAACCCATTGCTTCCCCTATTTTTATAATCAATGAAGAATCTTATGACGGATCTGTAGGATTAGACAAATCTTGGATGTTGGTATATCCTGCAGATGAGGCTGATGATGGTGAATTATACTTTGAAATAAATTATTTTGACTTAGCAGGGAATCCAGGTGCTACTATTACAGAAAAGGATAATGAAATATCTATTATAAAGGATGGTACTGTCCCTGAATTAGATTCTATTGGCTTATTTACATCAAATCCTTACGATTCGTTATTGGCAATCAAAGGAGATACAGTTTTCCTGAGTTTTAAATCAACTGAAATAATTAGAGATATAGAAATATATCTTAATTCCAATCAAGCATTATTAAAAATGGATGATAGTCTCATCTATCTTTTCTATCATGAATTTACAGAAAGTGACTCTGAAGGTATTATACCTATTTCAATAGAATATAAAGACCTGGCTGGGAATATCGGTGAAGTTGTAGATGAAACTACAGATGATAGTGAGGTCACATATGATATGACTCCACCAAGTGAATTTAGAGTGGAGATGGTTGGTTCATTACAAGAGAGCGAAATCAAAGACTCTAATTTAGAGGGAAAAGATATTCAGGATAAATCAAAAAAGAAAAAAAAGGGCTTGAGCCTCATTCTAATAACCACTCTTTCAATCTTAGGTTTTACTATATTTGTGGTTTGGGTTTCATGGTATAAAATTTATGTTAAGTTAGGTGAATCTGGGTGGAAAGCATTAATCCCTCTTTTTAATATTTTTATTTTTACAAAACTTGTAGATAAACCAGTATGGTGGTTTATTATTTATCTTATTTTTCCAGTAGGCCATATATTATATGGATTACAAATTGGAAAACTATTTGGTAAAAATTTAATTTTTATTATTGGGTTAATTATTCTTCCTCTAGTATTTTATCCTATAATAGCTTTTGGTAAAGCTGAACAGGTATCAAAATAAATTTTTGTTTCTAACAAAAAGTATTGAAATTAAAATCAATTGAAATATATTGTTACAGGTGGTGCAGGATTTATCGGTAGTAATCTTGTTGATAGATTGCTAAAAGATGGTAATGATGTTACGGTAATTGATAATCTGAGTTCTGAAGAATCTCGTTATAGAATCAAGTCTGGTAAAATGAGACATTGGGAAGAAAATTTTCCAGTTATTATTGAAGAGGACATAGCAACGATGACGGATTTTTCCAAATTTAATAATGCTGATGGGGTATTTCATTTGGCTGCTTTACCTCAAGTACAGCCATCCATAGATAATCCAATAAAATATCATTCAGTCAATGTAAATGGAACTTTAAACATGCTTTATGCATGCAAAGTAGCTAAAATAAAGAGATTTGTTTTTTCATCATCATCTGCAGTTTATGGCCAAACTAATTTATTCCCAACACCTGAAAATGCAGGATTAAATCCATTAAGTCCCTATAGCTTACATAAATTAATTGGAGAGCAGTATTGTAAGTTATTTGAAGATTTATATGGAATAGAGACCTTTTCACTCAGATATTTTAATGTATTTGGAGAAAGACAGCCAATGACTGGTCCGTATTCACTAGTGCTAGGTAAGTTTGCAAATCAATTACTAAATGATATGCCATTAACTATTAATGGAGATGGTGAGCAACGAAGAGATTTTGTATATGTTGGAGATGTCGTAGAAGCCAACATAGAATGCATATCTAGGAAGCATACAAAAAATAATATAATCAATATAGGCTCTGGAAGAAATTTGTCGGTTAATGAGTTAGCAAATATCTTAAGTAAAAATGCAAAAAAAATCAATCAATCACCAGTGATTGAGCCACGTGAGACACTAGCTGATATCAAAAAAGCTAGAGAGATTCTTCAATGGGAACCAAACATAAAAATTGAAGATTGGATATCGCTATATAAGTCTAAATTAGGTATTTAACTCTTAAAGAATAATGTCAATAAATACAATAATTAATCAAATAATGAGTGAAAAACCAAAGATTTTAGTTGTTGGTGATATTATGCTAGATAGATATTTATTTGGAAAAGTAGAAAGAATATCTCCAGAAGCTCCAGTTCCTATTGTTGAATATGTTAAGGAAAGAAAGATGCTGGGTGGTTGTGGAAATGTAATAAGAAACTTAGCCAATTTAAGTGTTATAACCTCTGTTGTTACAGTTATAGGTGAAGACAAAGCAGGCAAGTTTATTATTGAACAATTAGTAAAAAAGAATATTGATGTTTCAAATATAATTAAAATAAAAAGTTTAAAAACGACAGAAAAAATGCGAATCATTGCAGATAATCAACATATCGTAAGATTAGATTGGGATCAAAATTCAGAGTTAGTTAAAGCGCACGATACTTTGAACTTAAAAAATATAGAGGAATTGCATAAATTAGATGGTATTATTATTAGTGATTATGGTAAGGGTGTTTGTACAAAAAATTTATTAAAATCGATAATAAAAATTTCTAAAAATAAAAAAATCCCTGTTTTTGTTGATCCAAAAGGAAATGATTGGAATAAATATAGTGAAGCTACTGTGATTACTCCAAATCAGAAGGAAGCTGAAAATATTTTAAATACTAAGCTTATCAGTGATGAGGATTTTTTATCTGCGGGTGATAGAATTTGTACATTGTTTAATATTGATTCATGTATAATTACTAGAGGGTCTCGTGGGATGTCATTTATCAACAAAAATAATAAGTTTCATGTAAAATCAAAGGCTAAAGAGATATTTGATGTTAGTGGTGCCGGAGATACAGTAATAGCGGCAATTGCTGCAGGTTTTGCAGTAGGTGATAGTCCAAAGAATATTGTAGATTTTGCCAATCAAGCTGCAGGTGTAGTTGTCGGGCATATTGGTACGTCTGCAGTTACAATTGAAGAATTAAGACCATAAATTTAGTAACATTTTGTAATATGTAAATGGTGCAGCCACTTAAAATTTGAATCAGTATTATAAAGTATAAAAAATTAACAATATAAGAAAAGGGATACAGTTGGATAAAGAAAAATCATGGATTTTAACGGATAGGCAGTTATGTGATTGTGAAATGATATTAGATGGTAGTTTCTGCCCTTTAGATCAGTTCATGAATGAAGATGATTATAAAACAGTTGTAAATAATATGCGTTTAAGGAATGGTGTTTTATTTCCAATTCCAATTGTTCTAGATGTATCAAAAGAATTTGCAAGCGGACTTAGTAAAGGAGATAGAATAGTTCTACGTGAAAAAGAAGGATTTAAAATTGCTTCTATGCTAATTGAAAGTATTTGGACTCCAGATTTGAATAGAGAAGCAGATATGGTATATGGTACAACTGACACCTTGCATCCTGCGGTTAATTATTTGTTTAATATTAGTGGGGAAATATATCTAGGTGGTAAAATTGAAAAAATTTCTATTCCAAATCACTATGACTATAGACAATATAGATTATCTCCAAAAGATGTAATGCAAGAGTATAAAAAAAGGGGATGGTCAAAGATTATTGCCTTTCAAACCAGGAATCCACTGCATAGGGCACACATAGAAATGACTCTGCAGTCTATTAAAGAGAAAAAATCAGGTCTTTTATTGCACCCTGTTGTTGGATTAACAAAGCCTGGGGATGTAGACCATTACACGCGAGTTAGGTGCTATGAACATGTTATTAAAAAATATCCAAATAATACGGCAATTCTTGCATTATTACCACTCGCCATGCGAATGGGAGGGCCTAGAGAAGCCTTGCTGCATGCATTAATTCGTAAGAATTATGGTTGTACGCATATAATAATTGGAAGAGATCATGCAGGGCCAGGAAATGATAGTAAAGGGAGTCCATTTTATGGAGCGTATGAAGCTCAAGAATTGATAAATAAATTTCAAGATGAAATTGGAATTAAAATGCTTCCATTTAAGTTTATGGTTTATGTCCCGGAAGAAAAAAAGTACAAAAGTCTTGATGAAATTGAAAAGGGTGTAGAATATAGAACTTTGTCTGGTACTCAGCTTAGAGAAATTCTTGATCAAGGTGAAGAAATACCTGAATGGTTTTCATTTCCTGAAGTTGCAGATGAATTAAAAAAATCTAGTCCACCTCTTCACAGGAGAGGTTTTACAATTTTTTTCACGGGTCTATCCGGTTCTGGTAAATCAACTATTGCAAATGGACTACAAATAAAGCTTCTTGAGGAAGGAACTCGACCTGTAACGCTTCTAGATGGAGATATAGTGAGAACACATTTATCAAGTGAATTAGGCTTCTCAAGAAAACATCGGTCGCTAAATGTTCAAAGGATTGGTTTTGTTGCTAGTGAAATAACAAAGAATGGTGGGATTGCTATATGTGCACCGATTGCACCTTATTCTAAGGATCGCAATTTTAATAGGGCTTTAATTTCTAGAGTCGGGGGATATGTAGAAGTTCATGTGAATACTTCTATTGAAATATGTGAGGAAAGAGATTCTAAAGGTCTATATAAAATGGCCAGAGAGGGTAAAATTAAAGAGTTTACAGGAATATCAGATCCTTATGAAGCACCAAGCTCACCAGAACTTATTATAAATTCAGATGGTTCAAAATCACCAGAAGAATTAGTAGACATAATTTTTAGTAAAATAAGAGCAATTGGCTATATATAATTAGAATGACAAGGAATGTATTCAATGGATTTTATTGATTTAAAAGCTCAACAGAAACAGATTCGAAAAAAGATAGATAAACGAATTAAATTTGTATTAAATCATGGTAAGTATATTATGGGGCCTGAAGTATATGAACTTGAAGAAAAACTTGCTGATTATGTAAACGTAAAGTATTGTATCTCATGTGCATCGGGAACAGATGCATTGTTAATGCCGCTAATGGCTTATGGAATTGGTCCAGGAGATGCTGTAATTACAACCCCATTTACATATATAGCTACGGCCGAGGTAATTAGTTTAGTTGGGGCTACTCCAATTTTTTCTGATATTTATTCTAAAACTTTTAATTTAAATCCAGCTAAGATAGAAGATGCAGTAAAAAGAGCTCTCAATAAAGGTTTGAAACCTAAAGCTATAATTCCTGTTGATTTATTTGGATTACCTGCTAGGTATCGCGTAATTGAGAAGATTGCAAAGGAGCATAATCTGTTTGTTATTGAAGATGCAGCGCAGGGATTTGGCTCCTCAATAAGAAATTATAAAGCAGGATCATTTGGCCATGTCTCTTCAACGAGCTTTTTCCCAGCTAAACCCCTAGGATGTTATGGTGATGGGGGTGCAATATTTACAAATGATGAACAGTTAGCCGATAAAATACAATCTATAAGAGTACATGGAAGTGGTTTTGATAAATATGAGAATATTAGGATAGGAATTAATGGTAGATTAGATACAATTCAAGCTGCAATTTTATTAGAGAAAATTCAAATTTTTGACGCTGAAGTTATTTCAAGAAATAAAGTTGCAAATTTTTATATAAAACATATAAATAATAAAATATTAAAACCGTACATACCAGATGGTTATACTTCATCATGGGCACAATTTTCACTTATCGCTAAATCTAAGATAGAGAAGAATGATTATATGCAAAGGTTGAAGAAAAATAATATACCATCAATGGTTTATTATAGGATTCCCTTACACTTGCAAAAGGTTTTCAAAGATTTAGATAATAAAGAAGGAAGTTTTCCTAACGCTGAGGAATGTTCAGAAAAGATATTTTCTATTCCAATGCATCCATATTTAACTAAAAGTGAACAACAGTTTATTGTTGATGTAATTAATAATGGATAAACGAATTTGCGTTATAGGAGGGGGCTATTGGGGTAAGAATCATATTAAAACACTACATGGACTAGGGGCTTTAAGTGGAATTGTAGATTCTAATGAGATTTCCTTAAAAGAATTATTAACCAAATATCCTGAGGTGAAAGGGTATTCAGATTTAGATGAAGCTTTGAAAGATGAGCATAGCGGCTATATAGTTGCTACTCCCGCAGAGACACATTATAAAATTTCAAAAAAGATAATTAAAGCAAAAAAACATATTCTAATTGAGAAGCCAATGACTTTATCAGTTTCTCACGCAGAAGAGTTGACTAGACTGGCAAGAGAAAATAAGATAAATGTTATGGTTGGACATGTTCTTTTATTTCATCCAGCGATAATTAAAATTAAAGATATGATAAATAAAAATTTAATTGGTGAATTACAGTATATATACAGTAATCGTCTTAACCTTGGTAAGGTGAGGTCAGAAGAGAATGTTTTCTGGAGTCTTGCTCCTCATGATATAGCAATTTTTCAATATTTGACGAATTCAATTCCGAAAAAGATCAATTCAACGGGCAGCACCTTTTTACAAAAAGGAATTCCAGATTCAACTTTGACTCATTTAGAATATAAGAATGGAGTAAAGGGCCATATATTTGTCAGCTGGTTACATCCTTTTAAAGAACATCGACTAGTAGTAATAGGATCTAAATCAATGATAACATTTGAAGACTCACTTGAAGGGAAACCATTAAAGTTATATTCAAAAAAATTTGATTTAGTAGGTGGAGTTCCAGAAAAAATTGATGGACCAGTAGAATGGGTTCCTTATGAACAAAAAATGCCTTTAACCGCTGAAATTGAGTATTTTCTCAACCATTTAAATAAAAGAAAACTAGATATAGCTAATGTAAATCATGGCCTTGAAGTAGTCAAAATATTAGTTGAAGCTAGTAATCAATTAAAAAATGAAAAAAAATAAGTTAGAATATTTTTGCCATTCATCATCATTTGTTGATGATGACGTCATTATTGGTTCAAATACAAAAATATGGCACTTCTCACATATTCAATCTGGAGCAATTATCGGTCAAAATTGCTCTTTGGGGCAAAATGTAAATATTGGAAATAATGTTAAAGTTGGAAACAATGTTAAGATACAAAACAATGTTTCTGTTTATGAAGGTGTTGAACTTGAAGACTATGTTTTTTGTGGCCCATCTATGGTTTTTACAAATATAAAAGTACCTAGGTCAGAATATCCTCAACGTGGAAGTGAGCACTATTTAAAAACACTAATTAAAAAATCAGTTAGCATTGGTGCCAATGCTACTATTATTTGCGGTGTAACAGTAGGTGAATATTCTTTAATTGGATCAGGAGCAGTAATTACAAAAGATATTCCTTCTTTTTCACTTGTTATCGGAAATCCAGGAAAAGTTATTGGGAGAGTAAATAAAAAAGGGGAACGCGTTGACTAAATTAGATTTACAGTGTATATCAAAATGGTAGTTAGTTATAAAGCAATAAAAAACATATAAATACATTATATCACTAAAATAATAATATGGTAATTGTATATAATTATTATAAAATATTAAAAGTATGAAAGAAAATAATATAAAGATAACCGTTATCGGTCTAGGTTATGTGGGTTTACCCTTAGCTGTTGAATTCTCAAAACATTTCTCTGTTACAGGTTTTGATTTAAATAAACAAAGAATTGAAGAATTGAGTAATGGTTATGATAAAACAAAAGAAATATCTAAAAATAAACTAAATAATGCTAAAAACCTTAGCCTAGTGTCTAGAAAAGAAGAAATTGGTATTTCTAATGTGTATATAGTAACTGTACCTACTCCTGTAACAAAAAATAACATCCCGGATTTTAATCCACTAAAAAAAGCTTCATCTTTGGTTGGTTCGCTTCTAAAAAAGAAAGATGTTGTTATTTATGAATCTACTGTTTATCCTGGTGCTACAGAACAAATTTGTGTTCCAATATTAGAAAAAGAATCAAATTTTAGATATAAAAAAGATTTCTTTTGTGGCTATAGTCCCGAACGTATTAATCCAGGGGATAAAAAACATTCCCTATCAAATACTATTAAAATCACATCCGGTTGTGATTTAAAAACTGGTGAATTTGTAGACTCCCTATATAATAAAATTGTCACTGCTGGTACATATTTAGTTAGTTCAATTGCAGTTGCAGAGGCAGCAAAGGTGATTGAGAATGTTCAACGTGACGTGAATATTGCTCTAGTAAATGAATTGGCTTTGATTTTTAATAAAATTGATTTAGATACAACAGAGGTTTTAGAGGCAGCCGGCACTAAATGGAATTTTTTACCGTTTAGGCCTGGTCTTGTAGGCGGCCATTGCATAGGTGTTGATCCATATTATTTAACACATAAAGCAGCAGAAGTTGGATATCATCCTGAAATGATACTCGCTGGAAGAAAAACTAATGATAATATGGGATATTTTATTGCAGAACAAACTATAGGT
>MDTB01035886.1_pt1 | contig 38384 bp, 34 predicted proteins | sample 811161 | NCBI WGS metagenome assembly MDTB01 (sample SAMN05326650, study PRJNA326480) | marine metagenome | isolation source: seawater | place: Mediterranean Sea | collected 2009 | reverse complement strand
TCCTGATGGAAATGGTGACGATCCAGTTGAATTATTTGAAAATGGAGTTGTAATTGACTTTTATGGAGATGTAGATGGAGCAGCAATTACTGGAGATCCATACGAAGATGGATGGACTTATAAACAAGGAGATGGAACTTGGTTAGATGGAGGAGAAGATTGTGATGTTGAATCACCTGAAGATTACTCAGTAGTTAGTTCTGGATGTCCTTATCCATTATGCCCAGAACCTGCTGTAACTTTACAAATTACAACCTCAGTTTGTCCTGGTGCGACATCAGTAAGATTAACAGGACCATGGTGGTCTTGGGATCCAAATGGTGGTCCTGAAGCTGTTGATAATGGGGATGGAACATGGACATTTACATTTGACCCTGCACCAGATGCAGATATGGAATACCTATTAGTTGTAGATGGTGTCCAAGAAAATATGTTAGAGGCTCCACATCCTGATTTAGATGGAGATGGAAATGGAGATTTATGGGATTGTACTCCTCTAACTGATTACTATTCATATGCTAATAGACAATGGGTAGTTGGATCAGGAGATGTTACTAACTCTTATGGAACTTGTGGTGATCTTGAATGTTCAGATCCATGTTTAACCTTAACCTTAACTGATAGTTATGGAGATACTTGGAATGGAGGTTCTCTAACAATTAATGGCGTTACTTATGATAATCCAACAGAATATAGTGGTCCAGGATGGTCTGGAGCATCTTCTGATTCATATGACTTATGTGATATTGATTTAATGACATGTACTAGTATTGAATACTCTGCAGGTTCTTATTCATCTGAAAATTCATGGCAAATCACAAACAGTCTTGGTGAAGTATTAGCCTCTGGTGGCAATAATTCTGCAACTCTTGGTGAATGTCCTGCATTTGTTAATTTCACTGTTGATATGAATAATGTTGATCAGCCAAGTGCTGAATACGACAATTTAGTAGTTAATGGATCTTGGAATGGATGGAATGGTTGGGGTGTTGAACTCTCTGATGCAGATTCTAATGGAGTGTGGACAGGAACTTTAGAGGTTGATCCAGGAACGTCATTTGAATATGTTGTAGCTGTAACTGGTTCTGCTGATGGATGGTCAGGATGGGGATTACAGTGGGGTGATGGATTTGATAATTTAAATGTTACTGTTGATGCAGGTGATGCCGGTTCTTCAGTTGAAACAAGTTTAACTCCTCAAAATCCTTGTTCTGGAGAAATTGTTACATTAACCTTAACTGACAGTTATGGAGATACATGGAATGGAGGATTACTAACAGTTAATGGTGTAGATTATGATAATCCTACACAATATAGTGGACCAGGATGGTCTGGAGCATCTTCGGACTCTTATGATGTTTGTCTAGATCTTTCAACGTGTTCAGATATCGTATATACTGGAGGTTCTTATACATCTGAAAATTCATGGGAGGTAACCAACGCTAATGGTGAAGTACTTGCATCAGGTGGAGATGAATCAGGTGAAGTTGGAGCTTGTACTCCAGGATGTATGGACCCTGAAGCATTAAATTATAATGATCTTGCTGTTATTGATGATTCCTCTTGTTTTTATCCACCAGCTTGTACTAACATTAATTTCCAATTTGAAAATACTGGTTCAAATATGACATTATTTATTACTGATGGAAGTACTAGTTTTGGTAATCCTTTATCTGAAGGAGATTTAATTGGTGCATTTTTTACAAATGCCAATGGTGATTTACAATGTGCTGGTGCTTCACCATGGACTGGGGGAGCTTTACAAATTGCTGTAATGGGAACTGAATCATTAGAACTTGATAATGGTTTTGTCGAAGGTGAAGAATTAACAATTATGGCTCAAACTTCTTCTGGAATTTATGATGTTGTTCCTGTTTATCAGTCTGGCTCAGGTGTATATACTTTAAATGGTATATCTATTGCATCTTCTATTTCTTTCACTATTAACTGTGCTGGACAGCTTGAGGGGTGTTTAGATGGTCATTATTTTGAATATAACCCAGAAGCTACCCTTCACGTACCTGGAATGTGCCTAAATTTAACTGTATTTGGATGTATAGATGACTCATTTGCTGAATTTAACCCTCTTGCAAATGTTGATGATGGTTCTTGTGCAACATTGACTGGATGTATGGACCCTACTTACGTTGAATTTAATGAATTAGCTGAGTTAGACACTGACCCATCCTCTTGTTTAACACAAGTACTTGGATGTACAGCTTCAAATGCTGACAATTTTAATTCTGAAGCAACTCTTGATGATGGATCTTGTTTATTTTCTGGATGTACAGATAATTTTTATTCTGAATTTAATCCACAAGCAAATGTTGACGATGGATCTTGTTTAGTTACTTGGCAATCATATGCTTTAGACTTATCATCTCAATTAGCAGATGCAATTTCTAATCAAGATGATGGTATATCACAACTTGATGTTGATTATGCTGTTTATGCAGCCAATTTAGCTAGTGGAGAAATTTTATATGGAGTTCAGTCTGAACTTGACGCAGCTAATGCTATGATTGCTGAACTTCAAAGCTCTGATGGTTACTGCCCTGAAATATTAATTGATTTGATCCTAGGTTGGAATATGATTGGTTACACACTTGCTCATGAGCAAGATGCTGCTGCAACCTTCTCAAGTATTGATGAGCACATTCTAATTGTTAAGAATAATGCTGCAGAAGTTTATTGGCCAGAATTTGGATTTAATGGTATTGGTAATTTAATTCCAGGTCAAGGATATCAATTAAAAATAACTACCTCTATTGATGATTATACTTACCCTGATGTAGGTGATCAAAGAGTTGATTTATTTGAAACTGTTCCTTCATGGGCTATTGATATGGAAGCATTAATCCATCCTAATGATATAAGATCTCTTGTTAGAGTTGTGAATATGTTAGGACAAGAAGTTGATGTTAGAAATCAATTTAAAGGTGAAGTTTTATTGTATCTTTACAATGATGGAACTGTAGAAAAAAGAATTGTGGAGTAATACATTTCTAAATATATATAAAAAAGCCACCTAAATTAGGTGGCTTTTTTATTTTAATTTATTGAAGATAAAATAAGGATTATTATATTTGTTTAATTAAAAATTATAAAATGAATGATGATTTAAAACAGCATGTATTAAGCTCTGGAGTAAATACAGGTCTTATATCAGTAATAATTACTTTGAGTTCATGGATTGGAGGATCAAAATTTGCAACAAATTATATTTTTTCAATTCTATCATTTGTATTAATAATATGTATAACCTATTACTATACAAAAAAATATAAAAATTATAAAAATGGTTATTTAAGTTTTAAAGAAGCATTTACTTTGTCTACAGGTATATTAGTTTGTTCTGGATTTATCAACCTTTTTTTTAGTATTATTTTATATAATATAATCGATCCCAACTTCTCCATTGAATTGACTAATGAGATAATTGATAAGACTGTTAACCAACTTGAGTCTATTTTACCCGAAGATGAAATAGAAAATTTAGTTAATGAAATTGAAAAATCATCCTCTTTTACTCCAATTAATATGATAACTGGATATATATATTCTATAATTTTTTACTCTATAGTTGGATTAATCATGGGTACTTTATTAAAGAAAAAAAAATTATAAAAATAATTTGGAATTAAAATATCAAATATCAATTTGCATTCCTTTATTTAACGAATCAGAATCAATTTTTGAATTATACACATGGTTAATTAAGGTTTTAAATCATCATTCATTCAAATATGAAATTATTTTTGTTGATGATGGTAGTAGTGATGACTCGTGGTCAGAAATTAAAAAAATAATTAAAAATGACCAATATGTAAAAGCTGTAAAATTCAGAAGAAATTACGGTAAATCAGCTGCTTTGCACACAGCTTTTCAAATATCTAGTGGAGAAGTTGTTATTACCATGGATGCTGATTTACAGGATAGTCCTGAAGAAATTCCTGATTTATATAAAATGATCAAATTAGATAAATTTCATTTAGTTTCTGGATATAAAGCCAAAAGATATGATCCTTTGTCAAAAACTATCCCAACAAAACTTTTTAATCTGGTTACTAGAAAAATTTCTGGAATTAATCTAAGAGATTTTAATTGTGGTTTGAAAGCTTATAGTTCCAATGTTGTTAAGTCAATTGAAATATACGGAGAAATGCATCGATATATACCTGTTTTAGCAAAACGTGCAGGTTTTGATAAAATAGGTGAAAAAGTTGTTTCTCATCAAAAAAGAAAATATGGTGTCACAAAATTTGGAGTAGAGAGATTTATCAATGGTTTCTTAGATTTATTAACAGTAACTTTCATGTCTAAATTTAGTAAAAAACCAATGCATTTTTTTGGTCTATTAGGTATTTCTTTTTTCATTATTGGATTTTTAATTGCATCCTATTTCGCATTCGCAAAATATGTTTGGAATATTTATAATATGACTGATAGACCACTATTTTACCTTGGAATCTTGTCCATGATTATTGGATCTCAACTTTTTTTAACAGGTTTTTTAGCTGAATTAATATCAAGATCAAACTCTGATAGAAATAAATATATGATAGCTGAAAGAATTAATTTAAGGTCTTGAATAAGAAATTAATTATAATTAGTCCAGCTTATCCACTTAGGGGTGGCATAGCTGATAGTACTCACTTGTTAGCTTTAGCTCTAAAAAAAATTGGTATTGACTTATTTATTATTTCATATAAATTACAATATCCTTCAATATTTTTTCCTGGTAAGACTCAATTTGTTCAAAATGAAAGAAAGCCTGATTTGAATATAATTCCAATAATTAATTCAATTAATCCCTTTTCTTGGTTAAAAACAATTAATTTTATTAGGAGTATTAATCCTGATATTATCTTAACTAGATTTTGGATCCCTTTTTTTTTCTCCAGCTTTGAGTACAATTCTTAAGTTTACTTATTTAAAAAATAAAATTCCTTTAGTTGCATTATGTGATAATATTTTACCCCATGAAAAGAGACTTGGTGATAAATTGTTAATTAATTCATTTTTAAAAAATAATACCCATTTTCTTGTAATGTCAAAATCTGTTAAGATAGATTTATATAAGTTTATTAATTCTGATAATGTTCTTTACCATCCCCATCCAATTTATTCTAATTTTGGAAATTTATTAGATAAACAAACTGCAATTAATAAACTTGGACTTGAATCCACCTATAATTATATTTTATTTTTTGGATATATTAGAAAATATAAGGGTTTAGATATTTTAATAAATTCTTTGATATATCTCCCAAGCAACGTTAAACTTATTATAGCAGGAGAATTTTACGATGATTACAATAAGTATATCAGAATTATAGATAAATTAAAGCTGTCTAAACGAATTATTATTTTTTCAAAATTTATTGAGAAAAATAAAGTTAATTTGTTTTTCTCTGCATGTGATTTGGTTGTACAACCATATATTAAAGCTACTCAAAGTGGTGTTGCACAAATCGCTTTTCATTTTAATAAACCAATTATTTCTACAAATGTTGGAGGTTTATCAGAATATATTGTTCATGGTAAACATGGTTATTTGGTAGAACCAAATCCAAAAAAAATTTCAGAATCTATTTTAGAATTTTATAACTTTCATAAAGAAAATCAATTTTCAAATAATATTAAATTATTTAAAAATAAATTTACATGGAATTCAATGGCTAAAATGCTAATTTCATTAATCAATAATTAAAAGAATGAAACTATCCTACATATATCCCTTAATAATTTTAACTCTAAATATTAGTCTTACTGATGCTCAAGATTATAAAAATCAAATTAATGAATATCTAAATGCTAATTTAGAAAGTTTAAATCTTGAAAGAAAAGATATATTAAATTTTGATATTTACAGAAATTATTACAGCTCTAAAACAAATTTGCAACACGTATTTATAAATCAAAGCATTAATAATTTAAATATTCATAAAGCTGAAATTAGACTTCATTATAACTCAGAAATTGGTTGGATATGTTCCCAAAATACATTTGTTAAACAAATTAACTCCAAAGAGATACAATCTTCAGTTTTAATTAATGAATTTGATGCATTAAATTTTGCGTGCAACAATGTAGGTATTAAATATAAATTACCAAAAAAAGTAATAAATGATGAAAATAATGTCATCTTTAAAACTGATTATTCTTTAAATGATATTCCAGTTAAACAATTATATTACCATGAAAAAGACAAATTAATTAAAGTTTGGAATTTATCTATCTATACTAAAGATGCAAATAACTATTGGGACTTTTTCATTGATTGCACTAATGGTAATATCTTAAAGAAATATAACTGGGTTAAAAAAGATGAGTTTAATAATTTTTTTGATGAAGATTATAAGAGTGAAGAAATTTCTAAATTTTCATATAATCAGGAAAAAATTCAAAATAATTTACCCTCATATAATGTTTTAGCATTTCCAATTGAAAGTCCATCTCATGGTGAAAGATCTATTGTGGTTAACCCAACTTATGAAATTTCATCACCCTTTGGATGGCATGATACCAATGGATCAGTGGGAAATGAATATACTATAACAAGAGGTAATAATGTTCATGCTTATCCTGATTTATTTGATTTAAATTATTCTCAAGGCTATGAACCTGACGGTGGCGATTCTTTATTATTTGATTTTCCATTTAACGAAATGGATGAACCTGATCAGTATAGAGAGGCATCAACAGTTAATTTATTTTATATTAATAATTTAATGCATGACGTATGGTACAATTATGGTTTTGATCCCCAAGCTGGAAATTTTCAATATAATAATTATGGTGAAGGAGGATATTCAAATGATTATGTAGTAGCTGAATCTCAGGATTCAAGTTTGGGTACAAATTTTGCCCTTAATAATGCTAATTTTATGACACCCCCTGATGGCCAAAATCCCAGAATGCAAATGTATATTTATGAAAAATCTGATAATCCATACGATTTATTTACTGTAAATTTTCCTGATTTTTTAGCTGGTAATTACGAAGTTAATCCAGCAAATGGTTGGGGTGGAGAAGTTACTTCTGAACCAATTACTGGAAATATCGAACATGTTGATGATGGAACCATAAATGGCCATCTTGGGTGTGAGGATTTAACAAATGATTTATTTGGTAAAATAGCATTAGTTAGCAGAGGAACCTGTGAGTTTGGATTAAAGTCATTAAATGCGCAAAATGCTGGAGCAATTGCGGTTATAATTTATAATAATGTAAATGGTATTGTTACAATGGGTGCTGGTGAAGATGGAGCTAATGTTTCTATTCCTTCTGTTTTTATTGATAAAATTGATGGAGAGTTATTAAGAGATAATTTATTTAGTGGAGAAATAATAGAAGCAACATTTGTCAATAATACCCCACCTGGACCTGATTATCTTGATACAGATTTTGATAATGGAATTATAGTACATGAGTATGGCCATGGAATTTCAGGAAGATTAGCTGGAATAAACTGTTTAGATAATGATGAACAAGCAGGAGAGGGTTGGAGTGACTTTTTCTCTTTAGTTATGACAACCAATAGTAATAATTATCCTGAAGAACCAAGAGGAATTGGAACTTATGTAAGTGCTCAATCTCCTGATGGTAGAGGATTTAGACCTTTTAGATATAGTAGAGACATGACTATAAATCCTGTTACCTATGATTATATTATCACCACTTATATTCCCCATGGATTGGGATCTGTTTGGACATCTATGTTGTGGGATTTATATTGGAACTTTGTTGATCTTTATGGTTTTAGTGATGATATTTATGAAGGTGAAGGAGGTAATAATATGGTAATGCAATTAGTTATTGATGGCTTAAAACTTCAACCTTGTGAACCGACATTTACAGATATGAGAGATGCAATATTATTAGCAGATCAAATTTTATATGAAGGTAAAAACTCCTGTCTCATTTGGCAAACATTCGCAAGAAGAGGCTTAGGATATTCAGCTGAATCTGGATCCTCTAGCAGTAGGTCTGACGGAAGAGAAGCTTTTGATATCTTACCCTCATGTTTAAAATCTTTAAAAATACAAAAGACTGGAAATTCATTCGCAAAAGCTGGAGAAAGTATAAACTATGAAATTAAAATAGATAATCATACTGATGATATTCTCAATAATGTTATAATTAAGGATACACTTGATGCTTCAGTTAGTTTTCAAAATTCGTCTAATTGTGATGTAATTGAAAATAATAATATTTTGACGTTTGATATTGGAGAATTACTAGCAGGTGAGTCAAGAACTTGTAATTTTTCTGTTTTAACAGATCCTTTATTACATAGTGAAGTTTTATTTTTTGATGATTTAGAGGATGGTGATTTTAATTGGAATATTGAATCTGAAACAGAATTATTTTGGGAATTAGAAAATGATAATCCATACAGTGGTTCAGATGCTTTTTTTGCCGAAAATTCAACAGAAAGTTATGAATCTCATCTCGAATTATCTCCTTTTTTAGTTCAAGGTCAAAATCCTACATTAAGTTTTTGGCACGAATATATAACTGAGTCAGGATTTGATGGTGGAACTATATCAATTTCATTAGATGGAATTAATTATGAAGATTTAGGAGAAAATATTATCAGAGGAAGTTATAGGGGGCTTTCTCAAGGACCACCTCCACTTGGTGGTAAAAATTCTTATTGGGGAGATAGTCAGGGGTTCATCAATACTTTGGTCGATTTAAGTTCTTTTATTGGAGAAAATGTAACAATTAGATTTTCATTTATGACAGATGATGAAAATGGAGAAAATGTTGATATCTATGGTTGGACAATTGATGATATAAGTATTATTGACAGATTTCAAGTCTTAAATAAAGCTTGTGTGTCTGCTGATAATTATTCATCTGTATGTTCCCAAGTAAAAAATGGAGGTACTTTAATTAATGAAGAATTTGAAGTTGATATAAAAAATCCAGTTAATGAAAATACTGTTAATGTTTTTCCTAATCCTTCAAATAATTTTTTAGATATAAAACTATCGCCTAATTGGGATTCTAAGATTAATATTAAATTATATGATATGAATGGTAAAGTTTTAATAAATAACTTTTATGAGACCACAAATATTAGACTTAAAACAGAATTTTTATCTAATGGTATCTACTTTATTGATATTCAAGATTCGAGAAATTTAGTTACCAAAAAAATATCTATCAAGCATTAGTTATAAATGAAGATTTTTATTCTTATTTGTTATTTATTTTTCTTTATTGATCAAATATCTTCTCAAGAATTTAATAGAATAGATGATAATGGATTTAAGCAAGGCTTATGGAAAAAGAATTATGATTGGGGGGGATTGAAGTATAAAGGTGAATTTATAGATAACAAAGAAGTTGGATTTTTTTTCTTCTATGATAAAAAAGGGAGACTATTTTCAAAAAGAGAATATATTAATCCTGGAGATACAAGTAATGTAACTATATATATGCCATCTGGCAAAATAGAAGCAGAGGGTAAATTTAAGGGGAAAGTGAAAATTGGTCTATGGAAATATTTCAGTGATAGCGGTTATTTATTATTTACTGAGGAATATGTTAATGGAGTAAAAAATGGTAAAGAAATAGTTTTTTATTCAGATAGTTCAATTTTTAAGTCCATAAAATGGAAAAATAATTTTAAAGATGGTGAATCTTTAAAATACTATAAAAATGGAAAAATTCAAGAAGTAAAATATCATTCACAAGGATTATTAAATGGAGAGTATATTAATTATTTTTCAAACGGAATAATAAAAATAAAAGGAAATTACAAAAACGGAATTAAAGTTTCAGTTTGGGAATATTTTGATGAATATTCTAAGTTAATAAATACTCAAGATTTTAAGTAAAATTTATGTATTTTAATACTAGATTATGAATAGAATAACAAAATTATTTAATATAGAATTTCCGATAATTCAAGCTGGTATGGTTTGGTGTAGTGGCTGGGAATTAGCCTCATCTGTAAGTAATTCTGGAGGTCTGGGAATTATTGGAGCTGGTTCAATGTATCCAAATATATTAGATTCTCAAATTAAAAAATGTAAAAATGCTACAAAACTTCCTTTTGGAGTAAATTTACCTCTTTTATACCCTGATATTGATAAACACATTGAAATAATAATAAAAAATAAAGTTCCAATAGTTTTCACTTCAGCAGGATCACCAAAGAGATGGACAAAATTTTTAAAATCTCATAAAATTATAATTGTACATGTTGTTTCTAGTTTTGATTTTGCAAAAAAATGTCAAAATGAGGGTGTTGATGCAATTGTAGCTGAGGGTTTTGAAGCTGGTGGTCACAACGGTCGTGAAGAGACAACATCAATGTGTCTAATTCCAAATATTACAACAAATATTAATATTCCTACTATAGCTGCTGGTGGTATTGCGTCTGGTAAAGCAATGGCTGCAGCATTTGCTCTGGGTGCTGAAGGAGTCCAAATTGGCTCAAGATTTGTTGCATCAAAAGAGTCTTCAGCACATATTAATTTTAAAAATGCAATTATTAATTCAAATGAAGGCGATACATCTTTAACTTTAAAAGAATTAACTCCAGTGAGATTATTAAAAAATAAATTTTATGATAAAATTCAAAATGCTTATTTGAAAAAATCGAATATAGATCATTTAAATAGCTTACTTGGAAAAGGAAGAGCTAAAAAAGGGATGTTTGAAGGAGATTTAGAAGAAGGTGAACTTGAAATTGGTCAAATTTCGTCAACAATAAATAAAATAAAATCTGCATCAGAAATTTTTGATGAAATTAAAAATGAATTTTATTTAACTTTAAATAATTTAAATAATTTAAATATTAAATAACAAACTTGTTTAATTCACAGTTATAAGTTGATTTACGTTATTTGTCAATTAAATTTATTTATTAAGTACTATAAGTTATGATAAGATTTAATTTAAATTTGATATTATTTATTTTTTTGATTAATCCAAAAATTATTCAATGTCAAGAATTTGAATGGTGGAACGAAAAACATGACTGGGATGGTACAACTCACTGGTCAGATTATTTAATTATGTCACCTAAATTTTTTGGTCCTAATGCTTTTCCAATACCATTTCCAGAAAAAATGATTGAAGAAACAAACTTAGATTTAAGTTTCAATTGTCACAGTAATAAAAATGAATTTTCGAAAGATATTTTGAGTAAAATATCCATTCCTTTTGGTTCAAAAGTTAATATTAAATTACAAATTAATCCTGTTGAGTATTTTAGTATGGACTCAGTTATTAGAGATAAAAGGTTTATTAGAGACAAAAAATCTAGAGGTTTTTCTGTTGGAGATCTTCTTTTTGAAACTAAAATGAGATTATATGAAAGAAAAAATTATGAACTAAATATGAATGTTGGCCTAAAAACAGCATCAGGGTCTCAATTAATGAATGCAAGATATACAGATTCTCCCTCTTACTATTTTAATATAGTTTGGTTTAATGAGTATTCAATAAATCAAAAATATGATATTGAAACTGGATTTTTATTAGGGTTATATGTATGGCAAACTAATCTTAATGATTATAGACAGAATGATGCATTATTATCATCTTTTTTAATCAACTTTTCTTTTAAAAATTTTAATATTCAGAATACTATACGAGGATTTAAAGGTTATATTGGTAACGGAGATTTTCCAATTTTATATCGTATTAAATTTTCAACAAATATCAAAAATAAAGAGTTTTTCATATTCAAACAGTATACTTTGAAGGATAATCCATTTAATACTCTTTCCTTTGGAATTTCAAGTAATTTTTAATAATAAAACTTAATTTTTAAGTATATTTACATGCAATTATTATAATATTGCATATGAACAAAAATTCAAGTTCAAAGTTTTTAGAGGGTTTAGCCTACGATGATGTATTATTAAGACCAAGTTATTCTGAAGTTTTACCCTCTCAGGTAGATATATCCTCAAAATTTTCTAAAAATATTAATCTTAAGGTTCCCATAATTTCTGCCGCAATGGATACAGTATCTGAATCTGCCTTAGCTATTTCAATTGCTAGAGAAGGTGGTATAGCAGTAATACATAAAAATTTATCAATTGAGGAACAAGCTAAAGAGGTTATTTTAGTTAAAAGAGCTGAATCAGGTATGATTTTAGACCCAATTACATTATTAAATAATTCTAAAGTTGTTGATGCAAAAAAAATAATGAGTGAATTTAAGATTGGAGGTATACCCATATTAAATTCCAAATCAAAACTGGTTGGAATAGTTACTAATAGAGACTTAAGATTTGTTAAAGATAATAATTTATGTATTAATGAAATTATGACATCAAATTTAGTAACTACTTCTGATAATACCACCTTAGCTCAAGCTGAAGATATCTTAAAAAAGCATAAAATTGAAAAGTTACCTGTTGTTGATTTACAAAATAATTTAATTGGATTATTTACTTATAGAGACATAACAAAAGTTAAAATAAATCCTAATTCAAATAAAGATTCATTAGGAAGACTCAGGGTAGCTGCTGCGATTGGTGTAACAGATAATGTTAATGAAAGAGTTTCTGCTTTAGTTGAAGCTGGAGTTGATGCAGTTGTGTTAGATACTGCTCATGCTCATTCATCGAGAGTAATCAATGTATTAAATCTAATTAAAAATAAATATTTAAATTTGGATGTTGTTGTAGGAAATATTGCTACTGTTGAAGCTGCTAAATTTTTAATTGATGCAGGTGCAGATTCAATTAAAGTTGGAATTGGTCCTGGATCTATTTGTACGACCAGAGTTGTCGCTGGTGTTGGTGTGCCCCAATTTTCAGCGATTCTAGATATTGCAAGTAAGTTTAAGAATTCAAATGTACCAATAATTGCTGATGGTGGAATCAGATATTCGGGTGATATAGTCAAGGCTATTGCTGCAGGTGCAGATTCAGTAATGCTTGGATCACTTCTAGCAGGAACTGAAGAATCGCCTGGTGAGACTATAATTTATGAAGGAAGAAAGTATAAAACTTATAGGGGAATGGGGTCAATTGATGCAATGAAATCAGGTTCAAAAGATAGATATTTTCAAGAAAATGAAAAAAAAACATCAAAGCTTGTACCTGAAGGAACTGTTGGAAGAGTTGATTATAAAGGTAAATTATCTGAAGTTATATTTCAATATGTTGGTGGATTAAAAGCTGGTATGGGATATGTTGGTGCAAAAAATATAGAAAATTTAAAAAATAATTCAACTTTTGTAAAAATCACAAGTTCTGGAATAATCGAGTCTCACCCTCACAATGTTACTATCACTAGAGAGGCACCAAATTACAGCAGAAAATAGATCATTATTATGAAAAAATCAATTATTATAATTTTATCATTATACTTTAATAATCTTTTTAGCCAATCTGATTATCAAAGTATTTTGTCAATTGATAATAAAAAAATTAATTACACAGACTTTTTATCAATTTACAATAAAAATAGAAGTGAAATAGAACCTAATTATAAAAATTCAATAGATGAATATTTAGATTTATTTATAAATTTTAAACTAAAAGTTCATGAAGCTGAATTACTTGATTTAGATAAGTCCGAAAAGTTTATTAGAGAATTAGAAACCTACAGAGATCAGCTGGCAAAACCATATTTACATGACAAAAAGATTAATCAGGATATCATAAAAGAATCATATGAAAGATTGAAATACGACATAAGTGTAAGTCATATTTTAATAAAATTAAATGAGTCATCATCACCTGATGACACATTGATGGCATTTAAAAAAATAAATGATATCAGAAATAAATTTTTAAATGGTGAAAATTTTACTGATTTAGCTAGAAACTATTCTGAGGATCCTTCAGTTTTACAAAATGATGGTTATCTTGGATATTTTACTGCATTTTACATGGTTTATCCATTTGAATCAGCTGCTTATAACACAAAAATTGGTGATATTTCTAACATTGTTAGAACTAGATTTGGATATCATATTCTATTAATTAATGACAAACGAAAATCTTTAGGTGAAGTTAAAACTGCACATATAATGATTAAGAGAGACAATAATTCAAAATCAACTAATACTAAAGTTAGAATTAACGAAATTTATAATATGTTGAGTAATGAAAATAAAAATTTTTCTGACCTAGCTAAAAAGTATTCAGATGATAAATCAAGTTCAATCAAAGGTGGTGAATTGCCTTGGTTTGGAATTAATAGAATGACACCTCCTTTTGAAAAAGCAGCTTTCGAAATTGATAGTATTGGAGAATTCTCTAAACCATTTGAAACTCAATACGGTTGGCATATTGTTAAATTAATTGACAAGAAGGTATTAGGAAGTTTTGAAGAAGAAAAAAGAGATATTGTAAATAAAATTGATAAAGATTTTAGAGGGAAAATTAGCAGAAAGAGTTTAATTGAAGATCTTAAAAATGAATACAGTTACTATGAATTTAAGTCTAATATAAATTTCATGAAAAAAAAAATAGAAAGTTCTGACTCAAATAATAAAAATTTTTCTGTCAATGAAAATCTTATTATTATAACTTTTGATTCAATTAACTATTATATTAATGATTTTTTAAATTATTATAATAAATTAACTAAATACAATACTTTTGACGAAGTATTTGAAATATGGTCTTCTGATAAAATAATTAGATACGAGAATCAAATTCTAGAAGAAAAGTATCAAGATTTTAAAATTTTGATGCAAGAATATAGAGATGGTATTCTTTTATTTGAAATTACCAACAAAAAAATTTGGGGAAAATCTACCAGCGATTCTATCAAATTAAAAGAATTTTACGCTAAGAATAAAGGAAAATATATGACTGAGGAAAAAGTTGTAGTTAATGTCATAAAATCAAATAATATATCATATACTAAAAAGATTATAAAAAGTTTAAATAAGAAAAAAAAATTGGACAAAACACTTAATAATATCAGCAAAAAATCAATATCCTACATTGAAGTTGATAATGAATTATTTATTAAAAATGAAATTAAATATTTTGATAGTACAGAGTTTCAAATAGGTAATTTTAAGTTAATAGACTCAGGAAACAATCAAAGTATAATAATAATTGATGATATCATTTTACCTCAAATTAAAAAACTAAATGAATGCAAAGGAGAAGTTATTTCTGACTATCAAAAAGAACTTGAAAATAATTGGATTGAAGACCTAAAAAATAAATATCAGTTTGAAATAAATTATAATGTACTTAATTTAATTAAGGATAATCAAATTGATAAGTTAGATTCCTTAAACAATATTAATTCCCAAAAAAACTATTACAATAATAAATCGTTTAATCAAGCATTTTTGGAGGCTGGAAAAAAGATGGGTTTTTCAAAATTTAAATACTTTAAATGGAGAGGGAACTTATATTCAACTGAATTAGAATAATGATTATTTTTATTCTAATTATTAATATTATGGTCTTATCAAGTTGTAGTTTTAATAATCAAACTAGTAGTGATAAATTAGTTGCAAGATTAGGTGATAATTATCTATATAAATCTGATTTAAAACAATTGAATAATTATAATTTAGATCAATATGATAGTATATATATATATACGCAATTTATTGAAAATTGGGCCAAAGAAAATTTAATTCTAAATAAAGCCCTGATAAATTTAGATATCAAAGATTTAGAAATTGAAAAAAGAGTAGAAAGTTATAAAAATTCTTTACTTATTCATTCATATGAACAAAATTTGATAAAACAAAAGCTAGACACTTTAGTTTCAATTAATGAAATTACAGAATATTACAAAAATCATTTAGATGATTTTATTTTATCAAATAAAATTCTTAAGATCATCTTTTCAGAGATAAGTATTTATGCTCCCCAAATTGATTCTATGAAGTTTTGGTTTTTTAATAGTGATAGTATATATTTTGATAAAATAGAAGAATATTCTTATCAATATTCAAAAAGGTTATTTTATAATCATGATGAATGGGTTACAATATATGACCTTGAAGAGTTTTTTGCTAATAAAATTGAATTTTATAATTTAACTGATAAAAATAATACTATTTTTATTGAAGATTCATTAAGTTATTTTTTTATTAGATTAACTGATTTTAAAGATATAGGATCATATGCTCCAGTAGATTATGTAAAAAAAGATATTATTGAAATTATCCTTAATAAAAGAAAGTTAAAGATGATTGAAATAATCAAGAATAAATTATTCGATGATGCTAAAAAATCAAATATATTTGAAATTTATGAAAATATTTAAATTAATTTTTTTATTGTTATTTACTATTGTTAATTTTTCTTTTTCTCAAGAAAAAATTGATGGTATTATAGCTTCTGTTGGTAGTCATATAATTTTAAAATCTGACCTTGAACAACAAATTTTGCAATATAAATCACAAGGTGCTTATGTTGATTCTCTTTTTGAAGTACAAATATTCGAAGACTTGTTATTTCAAAAATTATTAATTCATAAATCTGAGATTGACAGTATTGAAGTCTCTGATAACGAAATTCAAAATGAATTAAATAATAGATTAGAAAATTATATTAATCAGTTGGGTGGAGAGGATCAGCTTGAAAATTATTTCAATAAAAATATATTTGAAATTAAGGACGAAATGTATACTCCTATTAAAAATTCACTTATTGTTCAAAAGTCTAAGTATGAAATAACTTCATCTATTAAAATAACTCCAACTGAAGTTTATTCATATTTCCAAACTTTTAATTATGATAGTTTACCAATAATTAATCAAAAAGTAATAGTTGCTCAAATTTTAAAGTTTCCTCCTCCTACAATCCAATCGATTGAAGAAACAAAAAATAAATTAGAAAAGCTAAAGGAAAGAGTCATCAATGGTGAAAGTTTTGCTACTCTAGCAATTTTATACTCTGAAGACCCTGGTTCATCAAGAAATGGAGGTTTATATACATCTATTAGGCGAGGAATGTTTGTGAGAGAGTTTGAATCAGTTATGTTCAGTTTAGAAGAAGGTGAGATATCAAATGTGTTTCAAACTGAGTACGGATATCATATTCTTAGATTGGAAAAAAGAAAAAGAGATAATGTTGATGTAAGACATATTTTAATGTCTCCGAAAATATCACCTATTGATTTGAATAATACAAGAGATCTAATGTCTGACATTAGAGATTCTCTGATTTTAAATAAAATATCATTTAGAGAAGCAGCAAAGAATAATTCTGACGATTTAGATACAAAATATAATGGAGGTAGATTGATTAATTTATCTGGTGGTGACAGTTTTTTTGAATTACACGAACTTGAAAATTCTATTAAATTAGAGATTGAAAAGTTGAATGAAAATGAAATAACTCAACCTCTATATGTTAAATTAGATAATGGTAAAGAAGCATATAGATTATTTAAGTTAATCAAAAGAATTAATTCTCATAAGGCAAACTTAAAAGATGATTATAAAAAGATTTCTCAAATGGCTTTAGAAAAAAAGAAAAATGATGTTATTTCTAAATGGATTGAAGATGAAATTAAAAAAACTCACATATATATTGACGATAAATTTAAATCTTTTAAATTACAATATAATTGGCTAAATATTTAAAATGGAAAAATCTCAAGAAGTTAAAAGTTTAGAAGCTATAAAAGATCATTACATTGCATTAAAACAGGAGTTATCTAAAGTAATTATTGGTCAAACTAAAGTAATTGATGACTTAATATTAGCAATTTTTTGTAAGGGTCACGTTCTCTTGGAGGGAGTACCTGGCTTAGCAAAAACACTCCTTGTAAAGAAGATAAGTGATATTCTAGGTTTAAAATTTTCAAGAATTCAATTTACTCCAGATCTTATGCCATCTGATATTCTTGGAACGGAAGTATTAGATGAAAATAAGAATTTTAAATTCTTAAAAGGTCCAATATTTTCCAATATCATACTTGCAGATGAAATTAACAGAACACCACCTAAGACCCAAGCTGCATTACTTGAGGCTATGCAGGAAAAATCTGTGACAATTGCAGGTGTTAATAATAAATTAGATATTCCTTTTTTTGTTCTAGCCACCCAAAATCCAATTGAACAAGAAGGTACGTATCCATTGCCTGAAGCACAATTAGATAGGTTTTTATTTAATATTAAAGTTGATTATCCAAGTTTTAAAGAAGAAATTGATATTGTAAAGAATACTAATGTATTTTCTAATAAGAAATTAAATTTAATTTTAAATTCTGCGAAGATTATTGAAATTCAAGATTTAATTGAAAAAATCCCTGTTGCTGATAATGTTATAGAATATGCTGTAAAGTTAGTGTCATCTACCAGACCAAATCAAAAATTTTCTAAAAAACAAACTAATGATTATATATCATGGGGTGCTGGTCCAAGAGCCTCTCAATTTCTAATTCATGCAGCAAAAGCTAGATCTGTTGTTAACGGAAAGTTTTCCCCTGATATTATTGATGTTAAATCTGTTGCTTTATCTGTATTAAGACACAGATTAATATTTAATTATAAAGCTGAAGCCGAAAAAATTACGATAGAAAAGTTTTTAAATTCAATTTTTTAAATTTTAGACTTATTGAATGAATATTAAAAAAAATTTTAGTTTAAAATTTCACAACACGTTTAAAATAAATGTTAAAGCTAATTTTTTTATTGAAGTTTTTTCTAAATCTGATTTATTCAAAATATTTGATAATGATGAATTAGTTAAAATGAAAAAGTTAATCTTAGGAGCTGGTAGTAATATACTTTTTACTAAGAATTTTGATGGTTTAATTTTAAATATTAAAATTAAAGGTATTTCTGAAATTAGAGAAAATTTTATAAAAGTATATAGTGGAGAAAACTGGCATAAGTTTGTAATGTGGTCATTAACAAATAATTATACTGGAATTGAAAATTTATCTTTAATTCCTGGAAGTGTTGGTGCTGCTCCAATACAAAATATTGGTGCTTATGGTGTTGAGGTCAAAGATGTAATTTATAAAGTTGAAGTCTTTAACATTTATGATAAAAAAATTGAAGTGCTTGACAATAGCGCTTGTAAATTTAAATATAGAACATCAATTTTTAAAAATGAATTTAAAGAAAAGTATATTATTATATCAGTAATATTTAAATTACAAAGAAATGGTAAACTTAATTTAGATTATCAAGAACTTAAAAATAAGTTAACCAATATAATCAATCCTACATCAATCAATGTTAGTGAAGCAATAATTTCCATAAGAAAAAATAAACTACCAGATGTAAATTCAATTGGTAATGCAGGTTCTTTTTTTAAGAATCCAATAATTTCGAAAGATGATTTTAAAAAGTTAATTAAAAAATTCCCATCTATTAATTTTAAAATTATCAATGCTAATCATGTCAAAATTTCTGCTGGATGGCTTATTGAATCTTCTGGCTGGAAAGGTTACAAAAAAAATAATTTTGGTGTATACGAAAAACATGCATTAATTTTAGTTAACTTTGATGATGCAAGTGGTTTTGAAATAAATGATCTTGCCAATAAAATTAAAAATTCTGTTAAAGATAAATTTAATATAAATTTAGATACAGAAGTAAATATCTTATAAATTCAAAAAATGAAGTTAATAATTATTTCAGTAAGCCTACTTATAATTTCTTTTGCTTTAATTTCTATTAAGTTACTTTTCAAAAAAAATGGAAAATTTGAAGGTACTTGTGCTAGTAATAATCCATTATTTAGTAATAAAGACGGTTCCTGTGGCTATTGCGGTGCAAAAAAAAATGAGATGTGTTCTTAATTTTATTTAACTTTAATATTAATACTGATTGCAACAGATTTTGGTTTCGTATCATAACCAAATGAAAAAAGTAGTGGGAAATTTTCAAATGATATGTTACTTCCAAATTTGAAATTTAATCCGTGATCGTTTAAATCAATGATGTAAAATTTATTTGAGTAAATTGATTGATTCTCTGAGCTTACATTTGCATAAAATTTATAAACAAAGTTCTGTACAATTCCAATTCCAGCAAAAAAGTCTAAATCAATTTTTTTAAAATTTAATATCCCAATTTCTTGAGGATTTATAATTGTACCAATATTTATCATTTTTAATATATTTTTTTTATCTATATAACTAGAACTTAATAAAGAATCTGATATTGATATGTTTCCAATGAATTCATATTTATCGTCAAAATTTAGTCTATTAAATTTTAACTCAAGAAATATTCCAAACTTTTTATTTTTTTTTAATGTATTTAAATTTATTCCAAAAGGTATTTTTTTGAAGCTAGTTAATAATCCAATACTTGTATAATGATCATTCCTATTAGCTTTAGTTATTAAATTTTGAGAAAAAGCTTCAGAACTAATTAAAATCAAAATATAAATTATTTTTTTCATTATTTATTCATTGAGAAGAATTTTCAAAATATTTATTGCAGCCTCAGGTATATTTGTTCCTGGGCCAAATATGTGATTAATACCAATTTTTTTCAAAAAGTTATAATCTTTATCTGGGATAACTCCCCCTAAAATTATTAAAATATCGTCCCTTCCCATTTTTTTTAATTTACTAATTAATTTTGGTATTAATGTAATATGACTTCCAGCCAATGACGATATTCCAAGTATATGAATATCGTTTTCAATAGCTTGTTTTGCAACTTCAATTGGAGTCTGAAAAAGCGGAGCTATATCGACATCAAATCCAACATCTGCAAAAGATGTAGCAACTATTTTAGCACCTCTATCATGTCCATCTTGCCCCATTTTTGCTATCATAATTCTTGGTCTCCTCCCATTTAATTTAAAAAATTTATTAGTTAATTTCTGTGCAGATTTGAAGTTTAAATTTTTTGATAATTCCATAGAGTAAATTCCTGATAATGTTTGTATTTTTGCTTTATACCTTCCATATATTTTTTCACAAGCAAGGGATATTTCTCCAAGTGTTGCTCTATTTTTTGCGGCATTTATTGCCAGGTCTAATAAATTTTTGTTTCCATTTTTACAAGCATTTTCAATTTCAATTAAATTTTTTCTTACTAAATTATTATTTCTTTTATTTTTTATTTCTTTTATTTTTTTTACTTGATTTTTTCTAATTAGATTATCATCTATATTAAGTGTGTTTATATCTATTTCTTCATTTATATTGTTGAAATTTACACCGATAATTTTATCATTTAAATTATCAATTCTTCCTTGTTTTTTTATTGCTGCTGATTCAATCCTCATTTTTGGAATACCTGCCTCTATTGCCTTTATCATTCCTCCCATTTTTTCTATTTCATTAATATGTAACATTGCTTTTTTATATAGCTGTTCTGTCAAATACTCTACATAATTTGACCCTCCCCATGGGTCAATTATTTTTGAAATATATGTTTCTTTTTGTAGATAAATTTGAGTGTTTCTTGCAATTTTAGCAGAATGTTCACTTGGCAATGCTATAGCTTCATCTAATGAATTAGTATGTAAAGATTGTGTTCCACCAAAAACAGAAGCCATAGCCTCACAGCAGGTTCTTGAAATATTATTCATAGGTTCTTGCTTAGTTAAGCTCCATCCAGATGTTTGACAATGTGCTCTTAACATTAAAGATTTATTATTTTTTGGTTTAAATTTACTAACTAACTTTGACCATAATAACCTACCAGCTCTTAATTTTGCAATTTCCATAAAGTGATTCATTCCTATACCCCAAAAAAAAGATAATCTTGGTGCAAAGCTATCTATATCAAGACCAGATTTTATTCCAGTTTTAATATATTCTATTCCATTACATAAAGTATAGGCTAGTTCCAGATCTGCTGGAGCTCCTGCTTCTTGCATGTGATAACCTGAAATGCTAATTGAATTAAACTTTGGCATATGTTTAGATGTATATTTTATAATATCAGATATTATTTTCATTGAATGATTTGGTGGATATATATATGTATTTCTAACCATGAATTCTTTTAAGATATCATTTTGGATTGTACCTCTTAATTTACTTATATCTACACCTTGTTCTATTGCTGAGACAATATAGAAGGCAAGAATTGGTAAAACAGCTCCATTCATGGTCATCGAAACAGAAATTTTATCTAGAGGAATATCATTAAATAAAATCTTCATATCGTCAACTGTATCAATAGCTACTCCAGCTTTACCGATGTCTCCAATTACCCTTTCGTGATTAGAATCATAGCCTCTATGAGTTGGTAAATCAAAGGCAACTGATAAACCTTTTTGACCTGATTTTAAATTTTTTTTATAAAATATATTTGATTGTTTGGCATCAGAAAAACCAGCATACTGTCTTATAGTCCAAAATTTATTAGTATACATAGAAGAATAGGGACCTCTCAAAAATGGAGGGGATCCAGATATAAATCCATTAATATCTTTATGGAAATTATTTTGTTCAAAGAAATTAGTTAATTTAATTTCCTCTGCAGATTCCCATTTTTTCTTTTTAATTTTTTTTATATCCCTGCTTAAATCAAGTTTAAACTTTGAAAAATCAATCCTTTTCATTTTTTTGATAAATTAGTTATTCTTAATTTTTCAATATTTTCAGATAATCTTTTATAATTTAAAGAATTAGACTTATTATTAATATTATTAATTGAATCCTCTAATTTTTTCTTATTTATTGCTGAAATATTTTCATTTAAATCTGGATAGATATTTGTTCCTATTAAATTAATCTTATTTTGTTCAAATAGTTTATTTTGTTTGAGTGAGTTTTTTTCAATTTCTTTTTGGATTATTCTCTTTTGAACTGATTTTAACCAGCCATCTTTTTTTTCAATAATTCTTATTTTTTTCCAAACTTCTTTACAAATAAAATCAGTAAGATATTCAATATAATATGAACCAGATCCTGGATCAATTACTTTACCAAAATATGCTTCCTCTTGAAGGATGAATTGAATATTTTTGGAAATTCTTTTAGAAAATAAGTCAGATTGATCATAATAATTACAACTATTTATACAAATTATATCAGAACCACCAATTATAGCTGACATACATTGAGAAGTAGATCTTAAAATATTAGAATATTGGGAAAAAATTGTAAATGTTCTGAGAGATGTTTCAGCCCTTAAATTTAACTTTACTTTTTTCTTTTTAAATATCTTTAAAATATTTAACCAAATAATCCGTATTGCTCTAAATTTTGCTATTTCAAAAAAGTAATTTGTGGAAATTCCAATATTAATTTGTATTTTATTTGCATCTAGTTTTGGTATATTCGTGAAATATTCAATTAATTCAGAAAAAATAAAAGAAACTTCTTGAATAATATTTGCTCCAAAATTTAAATAATTTTCTCCTTCTATAGTTATTGATTTAAAAAGCTTCAAATCAGATGAATACTCTAGAGTATTTTTTATTTTTTTCCAAATATTATTTTCTATTGAATCATTAATTAAACAGTCCATAAGCGGATCGTATTTTAAAGAACCTGATACTATTTTAGGATTAATTTGTTTTTTTCTCAGAATAGTTAAAAATTCATTTGTTAGTTCGTTTAAATTGTCTGATTTGAATGAAGTGTTTATTAGGTTGATATATACATCATTAAATATATTTTTTAAATCAGATATTTTAGGAAATAATAATAAAATGGCATTAGTTCCAGATTCTAGACTTTCTAAAATTTCTTTATTAGTTATATTTTCAAATTTTTCCTCAATTTTCCAATCTGAATGATTGTGAGTCTTTCCTTTAAATTTTGATGATTTTTGATTGTAGATTGGGCCTAACCTAAAGTTTTCATTAGTGTCCCAAATTAAATCATCGAATGATTTATTTTCACTTTTTTTAATTTCATTTATAATATTTTCTTTCCATTCCTCTATTGAGAAATTTTTATAATTTAATTCTTCATTTTTCATTTTCATTATTTATTATCAATTATAAAAATTTCTTCATTTTTTTTTTTCATAAAGTATTTTTCTCGAGCAAATTTTTCAATCCCAGATTCTGTTTTTAAATTTTCAAGCGTTATTGAATCTTTATTTATCTCCTCAATATAGTATTTTTTATCCATTTCTAGTTGTAGTATTTTTTTATTTAAGTTAATGTGATTAGTTAGTGAATTAGAGTCAAAAAAAATCATCCAAATAGAAAATATTATTATTATGATAAATGATATTCGATTATTCAATAAAATTTTTTTCATTAAGTATCTTTTTAATTAATAATTTAAAGAAATATAAAATTTAATTTTATATCAAAGAGTTTCCTGTCATTTCATATGGTTTTTTGATATTCATTAATTTTAATATTGTAGGAGCTACATCTTTGAGAGAACCATTTTTAATTTTTTTATATTTCGTATTTATTAAAATACATGGTACTTGATTACATGTATGACTTGTATTTTCGCTACCATCCTTATTAATCATATATTCTGCGTTCCCGTGATCTGCAATGATCATGACAGAATAATTATATTTAATTGCTTCTTTAACTACATCTTTACAACTTTGATCTGTTATCTCAATAGCTTTTTTTACTGCATTGTACTTTCCAGTGTGTCCAACCATATCAGGGTTGGCAAAGTTTAAACATATAAAATCATAACAGTTTTGTTTTATTTCTTTGATTGTCCTTTTTGTGATTAATTTAGCAGACATTTGAGGTTTTAAATCATAAGTTTTAACTTTTGGAGAAGGAATCAAAATTCTTTTTTCATTTTTGAATTTTTTTTCTCTACCCCCTGAAAAAAAATAACTGACATGAGGATATTTTTCTGTTTCTGCAATTCTAATTTGTTTGTTATTATTTTTTGATAATACTTCTCCTAAAGTATTTTTTAATTTTTCTTTTTTAAATAGTACATTGATATTTTTGTAAGAATCATTGTAATTTGTCATTGTAATCATAATAACATTAATTGGACTCATATTGTGAGATAAAATCTTATTTTGACTAATTGCTTCAGTAATTTGTCGAGATCTATCATTCCTAAAGTTGAAATTTATAACTACATCTCCTGATTTAATATTATAATTTTTTTTCCTATTATTATCAACTTTGATAATAGGTTTAATGAATTCGTCTGTTATACCTTTTTTATACGATTCTAAAATTGAATTTGAAATTATTTTGCTTCTTTCTCCCTCTCCTTTAACTAATAAATCATATGCTAATTTTGTTCTTTCCCATCTTTTATCTCTATCCATGGCATAATATCTTCCAATTACACTTACTAATTTAATTTCAGGTGAGTTATTATTTTCTAATTTTCTGATAAATTTAATACCATTTTTAGGGTTACTGTCTCTCCCATCTGTAAATCCATGAATATATATCCTTTTTACTCCAGATTGTTTTGCATAATTACATAAGAATAATAAATGATTAAAATTAGAATGGACTCCACCATTTGATATTAACCCAATAATGTGTAGTGTTTTATTAAAATTAACTAAATATTTAAAATACTTGGTTAAAATATTATTATTAAAAATTGTTTTTTCTTTTATAGAATTATTTATCCTCAATAAATCTTGATCAACAACTCTACCAGCTCCGATGTTTAGGTGTCCAACTTCTGAATTACCAAATTGTCTTTTAGGTAGACCAACATGAATTCCATGAGTAAAAAGTTTGCTATTTATTTTATTTTTTTTCAAATGATCAATGAATTGGGTTTTAGAGTTATATATTGCATTAGATTTTTCATTTTTTCCAATACCCCATCCATCAAGAATGATAAGAATTACTTTATTCATTATATAATTAATTTATTTAAATTTTTATTCACAAAATTTTTTAAATAAAATGGTTCAAAATAGGCTATATTTTCAAATTTTTTTTGTTTTAAATATTCATATGATATCATAGATAGTGAGGATGCTAATGGATATATTTTTTCATAAAAAGAAGCATTTTCATTATTTATTATTTTTTGAATTTTAGCTGATCCATTTCCAATAAAATGACATGGGCTTTTTGCTAAAGTTATGGAGAATGTTTTTTTATCAATTATTTTTGCAGAAGTATGCTCTTTCATATTCAAATTAATATCGTAAATACAAGAGTAAACCTCCATTCTTCTGGCATCTATAACAGGAATTAGAGTAGCATTATCTTCAATACAGAAATTATTTAAAAACGTTCTAGTTAGAATCTCAAGAGAATTAAAGGAAATTAGTGGGATTTTTAGACCATAGCATATTCCTTTTGCAGATGAAATTCCAATTCTTAATCCAGTGAAAGAACCTGGTCCCTTACCGACAGCAACAGCCTCTAATTTTTTTATATTAAATTTATTTTTGAGAAATATATTTTTTATCAGTAACGGAAGTTTTTCATAATGTGAATATGTATTATCATTAAAATCCATGCTATCAATTAAATTTCCATTTTTTGATAATGCGACTGAACAATTTTGAGTTGAGGTATCAATAATTAGTATTAGACTCATAGGATTTAATATTATTTTTCAATATAGACTTTAATATCATTTTTTAATATTTTCGATATTGCATTATATGGCTCAATAATTACTTCATCATCTATTTCAAGACCGGATATTATCTCAATTAATTCATTATTTTGAATACCTGTTTCAACTTTAATTATTTTTGCTAAACTCTTATCATATTTAAAAACACATTCAATAGTTTTAAATTCATTTTCAGTATTATTTTCAATATCAAAAATTTCTCTTTTTCTAGTAGTAACCGCTTGAAGAGGGATAGTTTTAATATTACTTCTGAATTCTGTATTAATTTCAACTGATGCTGTCATTCCTGGTCTAAATGGATAAGTATTAGAACTTACTAAATTACTGTAAGAAGATTTTAAAATTTTAATTTTAACTTGAAAATTTGTTACTTGATCTGCAGATGTTCCAATCAAGTTTGCTGAATTTGCTATCTCAGAGACTGAACCTCTAAAAGTATATTTATAATATGCGTCAACTTTTATATCAACTGGATCATTTAGTTTTACTCTGATGATATCATTTTCACTAACATCAACAACAACTTCCATATTATTTAAATTTGCTATTGTTAAAATTTCAGTACCTGTCATTTGTGCAGTACCAACGACTCTCTCCCCCCTTTCAACGTTTAATTTAGAGATTGTTCCTTTTAATGGGGAATAAATTGAAGTTCGTTGTAAATTCTTTTCAGCCTCAGATAAAGATGCTTCAGCGCTTTCAACACTGTATTCTGAAGCTTTTACTCTTAATTTTGCAAGTTCTAGATTATTTAAACTTGTTTCTAATTCAACAGTTGATATTGCCTTTTTTTTATGCAATTTAACATTTCTATCATATTTCACTATTGCATCATTCATTTGTGTTATCTGTTGAGCTAAATTTGATTTTATATTATTTAGATTGGCTCTAATATTTTTTAAATTAGCATTATATATTTCTGGATTAATTTTAAGTAACAAATCTCCTTGATTTACGTTTTGTCCATCTTTAACATTTAATAAGATAATTTCACCAGATACGTCAGGAGAAATATTTACTTCAATTTCAGGTTGAATTTTTCCACTTGCTGAAACACTTTCTGTTATGGAATCTAATTTAACTTTTTGTGTTTTTACATATATCCTATTTTTTTTGTTGTAGTATTCTGAGGACTTATATACTATGCCAATTAATAATATTATTACAATAACTAAAATTAATTTTTTTTTCATAAGCTAAAATTTAAATTTGAATAAAACTTGTATAGTTGAATCTTAAATATAAAATCATATTTTGCTTGTAGAAGATCAGATTTTGAATTTATTAACTTATTTTTAATTTGATTAAATTCAAATGAATTAACAATACCAAGTTCATATTTTTCAATAATATAATTATATTCCTCTTGATTTGATATCAGCACTTTTTCTGACGCGATATAGTTTTTGTAGGCAGATAACTGATCGTTGAAGGCTATTTGCATATTTTGTTTTAAATTATTTTTATCTGTTTGAACGCTTAATATAGTATTTTCAATATTTATTTTACTTTTTTGAATATTATTTTTATTAATCCAATTGTTAAAAATTGGGATGTTTAAACTTAGATAAATTACTGAGTTTCTATTGTTTCTAATTTGGTCCCAAAATGAGAATAAATAACTTACATTGTCACTAAAAATTGTACCAGCACTGAAGCCAACACTTAAAGAAGGATAAATATTAGATTTTGCGATTTTGTAATCGATTTTAGAATTAATGATTTTTAGATTTCCGGATTTAATAAGACTTTGATTTTTAAGAGCAATTTTATAATCATTCTCGAGATCATCAATTAATATAACAGGAGGAATAGAAATTGAATCAAAAATAATATTCAATTGCATAAAATCATCTAATTCTAATAATTGAGCTAACTGTAATTTAGATAATTGTAATTGATTTTTTGAGTCTGTGATTTGTTTTTCATCTAAAGCAATTTGAGATTGAATGTTTAATAATTCTCCATAAGATATTAGACCTTCATTGTATAAATTACTCAATCGTAATTCTTGTTCTAATGATAAATCAAGTTGATTATTTGCTAGAGTACATAATTCAATGTTAAAAAGAATTTGGAGATAGTTTAAAGCAATACTACTTATTAAATTATTTTTAATATTTTCAGTTTCGTATTCATTAATTTTTATTGAATTTTTTGATTTTTTTATCTGGTTAATTTTACTTAAGCCATTAAATAATACTATATCAGAATTGTATGAAAAATTCATATTTGAATTAACTTGTTCAATAAAACTGTTACTAAATGGATCTATTGATCTTCCCTGATTTCTATTAAATCTTCCATTTGAATTTATTCTGGGTAAAAGGTTTAATTTTGAAAATTTCTCATCAGATTTAGATATTTCTGTGTTTAATTTAGATTGTTTTATTAAAATATTGTTTTTCAGCGCATAATCAATACAATCTTTAAGTCTCCATACTTTTTGGGACTTAGCATTAAAGCTATTAAATAAAAAGAAAACAAATATTAAGTATCTAATCATCAAATTATTCTTAGTATTTTTAAATTTGAGAAAAAAAAAATTAAAAAATGATTTTTTTCTAATTTTTTCTAATTTTTTTTTGATGTTTATACCAGAAAAATACAAAAATTGAAATTAATATATATGGAAAAATCATAATATATAATATTCCAGCATTAAGCCCTGACCCTTCAGTAAAACCAGAATCTATATTAGATTCTGCCACTGCTTTACACATTGAGCATCCTTGTGAATATAATTTTTGAGTAATACAAATCATTATTAAAGTGATAGACGTATAAAGTTTGTTTGTATTTTTCATATCAAAAATTGTAGTATGGACTTATCATAATATAAACAATCACTCCTGTAAATGTTACATAAATCCATATTGGCATACTCCACTTGGTGATCTTTTTATGATTTTTAAAATCTCCAATGAAAGCTTTATGAAATGAGAATAATATTAAAGGAAGAACTATTGCAGCTAGTATTATATGAGAAATTAGAATAGTCAAATAAATATATCTTAATGGATTATCAATTGGAAAATGAGTTTTTATTCCAAAAGAATGAAAAGTAACATATGATAAGATAAAAATAGTTGATAGAATAAAAGTTATAATATTTATTAATTTATGAGTATATATCTTTTGTTTTTTTATTGAAATTAACGAAATAACAAGAAGAATAAAACAAATAAAATTTATGATTGCATTTAACTTGGGTAACATTTTTACAAAATTAGGAATCGTTTTAGATTGAGGTAAATTATTTAAAAAAATAACTAGGACCAATACTAAAAATGAAATTAAATAAATAATTTTTTTCATAGATTTTATTCTTTAATTAATGTTTTTATATCAATAATTAATTGAGATACTTCCCTGTCATTTGTTCCATCATATACGCCTTTTACATTTCCATATTTGTCAAAACTTGAACGGATATTTCCATATTTGTCAACCAGAATAAAATATTCTGAATGAAGAAAGCCTCCAGGTGCAAATTTATCTTCTTTTACACTAATGAAATAACCACTTTTAGCAATCGAATATATATTTTCTTTTTTTCCTGTAAGAAAAAACCAATTAGATTTAGCGTTTATTTTTGTTGCATAATCATTAAGCATTTCAACATTATCATATTCTGGGTTAACAGTATATGAAATTAGATTTATTTTATTTACATCAAAATATTTTTGAATTTTAACCATGTTGTTATTCATTTTAGGGCAAATTGATGGACAGGTTGTGAAAAAAAAATTTACAACTGAAATTTTACCTAAAAAATCATCAGTAAAAACTTGGTTATTATATTGATCAACAAAAGGATAATTTGGGATTTTGTGAAATATGGTGTCTTTATTTACAATTTCTATTGGACCAACATAAGCAAGGTTTTTTGTATTATCATTACAAGAAACTATTAATATAATTAATGATATTTTTATGAAGTTAAATATATTCATTTTTTAATTTGAGTTCTCTTTGATACTCAGCTAGGAGTAGTTTTATATCTTCCAGTAGTAATTTTATTTCAAATTTACTTAAAACATCATAGACATATATTATTTTATTTTTTTTATTAAATCCTGTTCTTATTCTTCCTTCTTTGTCGCATATAATAATTTTCCCTGAAAATGATTTTTTCAGCAATAACGTTTGAGATTTTACCTACCCATATGTTTTTTTGCATAAATTTTTCAAAACTATCTTTAGGAAGTTTAATGTCAAAGTATTTATCTATATTCGTGTTGTTTTTATTCGAATTTGAGGTACTATCAGATTCAATTTGAAAATTTAAGTAATAAATTGAATCATATTTATTTAATTTTGACCAAATCTCACTTTCAATCATGAAATTTATAAGATTATTTTTAAAAGTATCAGGTTCTGAGGTTGCAAAAATTAACTTAATATTTCCATTGAAATCAGAAAAATCTAATGAATCATTTACACTAAAGTTTTTTATAAAGTGGTATCTATTATAATCATTTCTTTTTTCATCAAGAAGTGGAATATAATTATCTGTTGAGTCAGATAATATTGGTAAATAAACAAAATTGTGTTTACCAGAGGTTAAATAAAGGTATAAAAATGAAGGTAAGAACAAAATTGAAAATAAAATCAACCATTTAGTTAAATTAATTTTTTTATTTTTCATAGTTAAATTAGTTCACCAGCTTCAGTTAATAAAATAAATAATAAATAAGGAATCAAAATAAACGCCGGGAATGCTAATGTAAATATGAAGTTTCTTCTTTCATGTTTCACATGCATGAAGTAAGCAATAATGTAGTAAGCTTTTACTAGCGTTAAAATTATAAAAGTCCACTTAAGAACTTGATAACTTACGGGTTTAAATATTCCAAGTCCAACTTCAATTCCAGTTAGAATTAAAAGAATTAAAAAGACAATCCATATTTGCTTAGTTGAATGATTATTTTCCATTATGTTTTTTTTAAATTAAATAAAAGAAAGTGAATACGAATACCCAAACTAAATCAACAAAATGCCAATAAAGTCCTACTTTTTCAACCATTTCGTAATGTCCTCTTCTTTCATATGTTCCAAAAAGAATATTTATAAAAATTATTATATTCAAAATAACACCAGAAAAAACGTGAAAACCATGAAAACCTGTAATGAAAAAAAAGAAATTAGCAAATTGAGGTAATCCGTATTCATTGACAATCATATTTGCACCATAAATCTTTTTTGAGTTTTCTTTTAAATTTAGAATTAAATCTTTCTCAGTGATATATTTTTCAGCACCTATTCTTAATATTTCATAATCATAAGTTTTTCCCACGATTTTTTCCCCAGAGTTTATTACTTTAGCTACACTTCCGTCTGCAAGTTGGATTGATCCATCATGAGTTCCGTGAATAAAGTGCATCCACTCCCAAGCTTGAGATCCCAGAAATATTGCTCCACCAATTATAGTCAAAAACATCCATACTGCAACTTTATTTTTATTCATTAATTTTCCATGATGAACTGCTAGGACCATAGTAACTGAGCTCATAATAAGTATAAATGTCATTAGTGCAACATAGAGTAAAGGTTGATCTCCTTTTATACCAGGGAAATGGGTAAATACGTGTTCTGCAAGAGGCCATGATTCAGAGTATTTAAATCTACAAAAGCCATATGCGCCTAAAAAACCTGAAAAAGTAAGTGCATCTGTAAGTAGGAAAAACCACATCATCATTTTACCATAACTAGCATCAAAAGGTTTTGACCCTCCTCCCCATACGTTATTTTCTTTTGAAATTGTCGACATAAGATTTTAATTAAAAAGATTTTACAAAGATATGAGATTAATAATACTTTAAATTAAACAACTAATAAAAAAACAAATAAAAATATCCACAATACATCAAGAAAATGCCAAAAAGTTGCACCTAATTCTAAACCTAATATATTATTTGAACTATATCGCTTATTTCTTGAATTAAGATACATGATAAATATTGTAACTAATCCTGCAACAATATGCAATAAATGCATTAGTGTTATTGCATATACAAATGATCCAGACGCATGACTTCCATTACCAGTAAAATAAATCCCCATGTCATACATTTCTCTCCAACCTAAAAATTGAAAAAAACTAAACATTAGTCCAAGAATTAAACTGAAAAATAAATAATTACTAATGGAAGAAAAATTATTTAATTTTGCATTTAAGATAGCTTTATGAATTGTAAAACTACTTAACAAAATTATTAAGGTACTCAATGAAAAATAAAATGGTAAATCAAATTCAAACCAATTACCTTCACCTTTTCTGACTATATAACCAGATGTTAATCCCGCAAAAAACATTGCCATACTGACCATTGATATGTAAAGTAAGGGTTTTCTAGTTTTAAATTTTATATTTTTGTCATCTTCGTTCATAGTATTAGATATTTGTCAATTAAATAAATTATTTGAATTGTTGGTAGATAAATTAAACTTCCAATCATTAGTTTTTTTGCCGAAATGAAGTCGCAATTTTTGAGTAAATTATAAGCCTGAAAATACATATAAAGACCAGTTGCAAAAATAAATAAAGCTCCAAATATGCTCAAATTTAACTCACTCCTTATTCCTATATATGGAAAGATGAATGGAATTATTGAAACTGGAATTAACCAAATTGTATATAACAATGCGTGGAATGCTGAGTTCTCATCTTTCATTTTAGACGGTAACATATTTATTCCTGCTTTTTTATAATCCTCATCTAATATCCATGCAATAGACCAAAAATGAGGAAATTGCCATAAAAATTGTATCGCAAATAATGTTAGTGCTTCAATGCTAAATTCATTAGAGTAAGCAATCCATCCTATCATAAATGGAGAGGCACCTGGGAGAGCTCCTACAAAAACTGCAATTGGACTAATTTTTTTAAGAGGTGTATATATCATAACATAAATGATCAACGCAATTAAACCAAAAATTGCACATTTAAAGTTTAAATTATAAAGTATTAATATTCCAAATAATCCTAATATGCTTGAAAAAACTAATCCTTCTATTTTTTCTAATCTACCAGATGGAATTGGTCTTTTTTGAGTGCGACTCATTAGTTTATCAGTTTTTTTTTCAAAAACTTGATTGAAACCGTTGGAGGAAGCTACAACAAAAAAACCACCGAGAAATAACATTAAAAAATTCAACCAATTAAATACTTCACAAGCTAAAAGATATCCAACTAGAGACGAAAAAACCACTGTAGCGGAGAGTCTAAATTTTGCTAATTGAGAATAATCTTTAATTTTATTTTTCAAATTCTTAGATTGTGTATGCAAAAATAAGTAATTGATCAAAATTAATTAAAACAATTATCTATTTTTTTCTTCAATTATTTCAATACTATCTATGTCTAATCTTAATCTTAACCAGTTATTTAATTTATTAGGATAATTATTATCTTTTTCCCATCTTGTAATTAAAATTGGTATAGTATCTATCGAAGTGCTATCAATTAATATAGAGTTTGAAAAATACATACTAACTAGTTCAGGATATAAAACAAATATTTCATTTTTTAGTTGGTCCCAATCATAATTATTTTTATTAGATAATTTAATTTTATTATTAAGACTGTCAATAATTTTATTTTTAGATTGAAGTTCTTTATAATTTAATTCATATAGATCCTTAATAATTCCTGTTTTGACCTCCTTAGTTATAGTTCCTGTAAGTTCTTCTTTATTATCTTTATTCTGTATTATTTTTAGGTTCGTATTATTAAGATCATAATCATTTAATTTGTTTTTCCAGACCCATATAATATCATCTGGAACTTGTTTACCTATCATAAAAATTTCAATTTCAGATCCACTCTTATCATAATTATATTTTTCATTTATTATTTCACTACCTTTATATTCAAGAACATTTTTTGAAAAAAATTTAGCTCTGCTTTCAAAAATTGACTTTTTGGTAATTTTAATAAATAGGAATGCACTTGGAATTATAACAATTGCACAAAATGTTATTATATATCTTTTAACTCTCTTTTCAGTTGATTTATCAACAAAAGATATTAGTGGAAAGTTAAGATATCTAATAATTATCAAAGTAGAAATTGTTATGAAAACTGAATTGAGTAAAAAAAGATATATCGCTCCAAAAAAATAGTTTAAATTCCAATGTGCTAAACCATAACCAGCAGTACATATTGGTGGCATAAGTGCAGTAGCTATTGCAACTCCTGGTATTACAGTGTTTGAAGTGTTTCTACTTACTGATATTATTCCAGCCAGTCCACCAAAAATTGCGATTAGTACATCTAAAAAAGTTGGTTGAGTTCTTAAAAGAAGTTCAGACTGAGCTTCATTTAATGGAGTGATAAAAAAGAAAATAATTGAAGTTGTTAAACTAACTAGTAAAGCAATCAAAAAGTTTTTCACTGATTCTTTTAAATTATCAAGATCGTTAGTACCAACTGTTAATCCTACACCCAATATGGGTCCCATTAATGGAGATATTAGCATTGCTCCAATTACTACAGCAGATGAATTTATATTTAAACCTACTGAGCATATTACAATTGAACAAATTAATATCCAAACATTATATCCTTCGAACTTAATTTCAGATAAAATTTTATTTCTTATTTCATTGTGATTAATTTTATCATCATTAAACTTAACAGTTTCTCTTAGAATTTCTATGATATCTGAAAATAGTTTTTTGATTCTATTAAGAATATTATTATTATTATTATTATTATTAGAATTCATTTAATTAAAATATTTAAAATTATTAAGATATTTCTTTAATATACTCTTTTAGTTTATGTTCGTTTTCCCTTTTTATAAGCAGAAGTGAATCATTTGTATCAATTAAAATATAATCTTTTAAACCATCGATAATTAAATTTCTATTGGATCTTGAAAATATTAAATTATTTTTCGAATTAAAAATTTTGATATTTTTTCCCAATATAGCATTATTATGATTTTCTTTTTTTATCACTGAGAAAATTGATTTATAAGTCCCCAGATCATTCCATTCAAAATCACATTTCATTACAAATACATTTTTTTCTTTTTCAAGTATACCATAGTCAATAGAGATATTATTTAATCCTTTATATAATTTTTCAATAAACTTTTTTTCTTTGTCAGTTTCAAAAAAATATTTAAATGAAGAAAATGATTCATGTAAATACTTCATATTTTTTCTAAAACTATTAATAATAGTTTTAGAATTCCAAATAAAAATTCCAGAATTCCAGAGGTAGTTTTCTTTTTTTATAAATTTTTTTGCAGTTTTAAGATCTGGTTTTTCAGTAAATCTTTTTACTTCATAAATATTGTTCGAGTTATTTTGATTATATTCAATATATCCATAATTTGTATCAGGCCTGGTAATACTTATTCCAAGAGTCATTAAAATATTTTTTCTTGATACATGATTAATTGCTTTGTTTAATATTTTGAATAATTCGCTTTGATTTTTTATAAGATGATCAGATGGAGAAATAATTAGATTTGCATTTCTATTGATGTGATGAATTTTATATGTTGCATATGCAATACAAGCTGCTGTGTTTTTCATCATTGGTTCACATAAAATTTGATTTTCGTGAATTTTAACAGATTTTTTAACTAGATACTTATAGTTTTGATTTGTAACAACATAAATATTTTTTTTAAAACAAATTTTATTTAGTCTTTTAAAACTTTCTTGAAATAAATTCAAACCTCTATCTACAATATCTATAAATTGTTTAGGATTATTTTTTTTACTAATCGGCCACAATCTACTTCCTATTCCTCCAGCCATTATTATACAGTAAATATTTTTTTTCATTTTAAATATATTAATTTAGTAGTTTTGATACCGGGACAATCGCATGATTTCAAAATTGAACATGAAGAAACAAAAAGCATAATAGATACAAAAAGTAAAAAAGTATAGATGAATTTAGTTATTTTAAACATATAAGAAGATTTTTAATAATAGTTAAAATAAATTTTATATAAATTTACATTTAATTTTAAAAAATAATCTATGAATTTAATTTCATATATAGGTAAATATTTTCTTTTTTTAATTGAAATTTTTAAAAAAAATGAAAAAAAAATAATTATATACAAGACAACAATAGATGAAATTTATAATCTCGGTATTAAATCTATTTCATTTGTTATTTTTGTTTCTATGTTTGTTGGTGCAGTAGTAACAATTCAAACTACTGCAAATATGGAAGGAAGTTGGATGCCAAGAACATTAATTGGCTATGCAACAAGAGATGCAATAATACTTGAATTTTCCCCCACGATAATTAGTCTTTTATTAGCAGGTAAAGTAGGATCAAATATTGCCTCATCTATTGGATCAATGAGAATAACTGAACAAATAGATGCTTTAGAAGTTATGGGAGTTAATCCAGTATCTTATTTGATTAAACCAAAAATATTTGCCATGGTATTATTTAATCCAATTTTAATCTCTTTAAGTATGATTATTGGAATTATTGGAGGTTTATTTGCTGTTATTTTGTCTGGAGATTGTACTATTTCTGAATACGTATCCGGATTAAAATACAGTTTTGTCCCATATAAAACATTTTACGCTCTTGTTAAAACTATTTTATTTGCATTTATAATATCTTCAGTTTCCTCATTTTTTGGCTTCAATGTCAAGGGAGGAGCACTTGAGGTTGGAAAATCAAATACTAGAGCTGTTGTCTTTAGTTCTGTATTGATAATAGTTTCAAATTATATTTTAACTCAATTATTACTCAGTTAGATGGTCGAAATTAATAATTTAAGTAAATCTTTCTCAAATAACAAAGTCTTGAATGATATTTCATTTAAATTTGATAGAGGAGTTACTAATTTGGTAATAGGTAAGAGTGGTTCTGGTAAAACTGTTTTACTAAAATGTTTACTATCATTATATAAAATTGATTTTGGGGAAATAAAGTTTGATGGTTTAAATATTAAAAATATTTCAAATAAAAAACTTAGAATTTTAAGAAAAGATATTGGAGTAGTTTTTCAGGGTGGAGCTTTATTTGATTCAATGAATATTGAGGAAAATATCATGTTTCCTTTACATATGTTTTCAAATTTAAGTTTTGATGAAAAAAAATATCAAGTTAATAAATGTCTCAAAAGAGTTAATTTAATTAATAAAAACAAATTATTTCCCTCCCAAATCAGTGGAGGGATGAAAAAGAGAGTTTCCATAGCGAGAGCAATAGTATTAAGTCCTAAATATTTGATTTGTGATGAACCAAACTCGGGACTGGATCCGTATACTTCAATATTGATTGATAACTTATTACAAGAAATAACTTATGAAAATAATATGACAACAATAATTAATACTCACGATATGAATTCATTAATGCAGATTGGTGACAAAATTTTATATATTAACAATGGCCTGGTAGTTTGGGAAGGTAACAAGGATCAAATATTAGACTCTACCAATCATGAATTAAATAAGTTTGTTTTCTCTTCAAGACTTTTTAAAAAAATTAAACTTTAAGCATAAAAAAAGCTCCTCTAAGAGGAGCTTTTTAATTTAGTTTTTATTGAAAATTATTTTATGAAGACTTTTTTGGTAATTTCAGTTTTTTCTCCATAAATATTTATAAAATAAACTCCGCTGTTTAGGTGAGATAGATCAAATTTACTATTCAAAATACCATTTATATTTTGCTCAAATAAAATTTCTCCAATCATATTACTAACTTCAATTTTATTTATATTTTGATTTTCACATGATACTGAAAACACTCCATTTGAAGGGTTTGGATATATACTTAGATCATTATTATTATTAATTTTGTTAGTGGACATAGCTGTACCATATCCATTTAAACCTAATCTAATTGCATATGCTTCACCATTAGTATAAAGTTGAGCATCACTAGGTAGATAAATCGTGCTTGCTGATGCAGGTTGAACTACAGTTTCATCATCTAAAACTCTAAAATGATTTGCTCCACTATTTGAAAATAGCTC
>MDTB01194698.1_pt1 | contig 38404 bp, 24 predicted proteins | sample 811161 | NCBI WGS metagenome assembly MDTB01 (sample SAMN05326650, study PRJNA326480) | marine metagenome | isolation source: seawater | place: Mediterranean Sea | collected 2009 | reverse complement strand
CCAAAAAAAAACTTTTTATTATCTGAAAGGTTTACGCCTATGTTTATGACGACTAAGATAATAAAACAAGAAACTATTACTGAGTCCCACCAAAGACTTGAAAATGTTCTTATGATCTCATGTGGAATCAAGTCAGCTAAAACTTACTGTCCAAGAAATCCCATGACTTGTTTTTCTATTTCTTTTCTAACTTTATCCTTATCCTCAATAAACTTTTTAGCATTCTCTCTTCCTTGGCCAATTTTTTCATCGTTATAAGAGAACCAGGCTCCAGTTTTTTGAACTACATCAGCCTTTAAAGCTAGATCAATCAAATCGCCTGAATAGGAAATACCTTTTCCATACATAATATCAAACTCTGTAAGCTTAAAAGGAGGTGCCATCTTATTCTTGGCAACTTTAACTCTCACTCTGTTCCCAGTTGGCATATCGCCATCCTTAATTTGAGCGATTCTTCTAATATCCAGCCTCAAAGAAGAGTAAAATGGTAACGCTTTACCACCTGTAGTAACTTCTGGATTCCCAAACATTATGCCAATCTTTTGCCTCAATTGATTTATAAATATCAATGCGGTGTTAGACTTTTTAATTGATCCTGTTAACTTCCTTAAAGCTTGAGACATTAGTCTCGCTTGGAGCCCTACATGGGAATCTCCCATTTCTCCAGCAAGCTCCGCTTTTGGTACTAATGCTGCAACAGAATCTACAACGATGACATCAAGAGATGCACTTCTTACAAGTGTCTCAGTTATATCAAGAGCATTTTCACCTGAATCTGGCTGTGAAATTAGCAATGATTCTATATCAACCCCAATGTTTGAGGCATACTGTGGGTCTAGAGCATGCTCAGCATCTATAAATGCAGCATAACCTCCCTGCTTTTGAGCTTCAGAAACAACATGAAGAGCCAAGGTTGTTTTACCGGAAGCTTCAGGTCCATAAACCTCAGTTATTCTTCCTCTAGGAACTCCTCCTATCCCTATATTAGCATCTAGGGATATTGAGCCAGTTGAAATAGCTTTTATTTTGGAATCTACAGCGCCATCACCCATTCTCATGATAGCATCGTTACCATACTGTTTTTTTATTTGAGAAACAGCTAAATCTAAATTTTTTGTATTTTTTTCAGACATAAATTTCCTTTAAAATTACTTAAATTGATCACCAATCAGTGCGGATTTAAACAGTATAGCGCAGCTATAAATTACAGTTTTTATTTACTTAGAGCAAGCCTTACTAGATTGAGAACTAACTGAGATGTCATTCTTCTATGAACAAGTCTATCATTTACTAAAACATATCTTTCAGTTAGCGTATGATTTCCAATTGTAATTGCAACATAAACTAACCCAACAGGTTTATCTTTGGTTCCTCCTGATGGCCCTGAAATCCCAGTGCAAGATACGCCTATATCTGAGTTGAATTTCTTTTTCACACCCTCTGCCATCTTACTACAAACCTCTCTAGAAACCGCTCCGCATTTGTTTATAACATCTTGAGGAACTTCAAGCTCTTGCACTTTGATGTTATTGCTGTAAGCTACAAGGCCTCCCATAAAATATTTTGAGCTTCCATCAAGATCTGTAAGTCTCTTTGAAATACTTCCTCCAGTACATGACTCAGCAACTGATATTGTCATTTTATTATCAGTTAAGATTTTTGCAACCACCTGCTCCAAAGTAGTACCATCCATACTGTACAGATACTCACCAATTAACTTTTTAGTACTTAAAATAAACTCTCTTTCTTTATTGAAAGAGTTACCTGCAATTTTCTTAGCTCTAAACTTTACTCCTGTATAATCAGGAAGAAATGAAAATTCATAGCAATCTGAATAATTAGATAATATTGGATTTAAAAGTTCAGCTAACTTGGATTCAAATATTTTAAATGTATTAAAAGTTATAATACCATTAACATTTTTTATTTTTTTAAAATGTTTTGGAATTATTTCATCAACAACCATTTGCTTGAATTCACGAGGAACTCCAGGAAGAAAAAAAAATTTAGAATTTTCAAATTCGACATACACACCATCTGCTGTACCATACTTATTATGAATACCATCCAAATGACTACTTGAATTAAAAGCTGAAGAAATTGCATCTCTTGTAATATCATCGTGCGTTGGACCTAAACCTCCAGTAACAAAGATATAATCATAATCACCAGCTATCATAGTTTTTATTGTATTTACTATACATCCTACATCATCCTTAATGACTAATATTTCATTAACTTCAATTGAATGAGTGGTTAACTCCCGAGCCAACCAAGTTGCATTTGTATTTACAGTAAAGCCTTGAAGAAGTTCATTGCCAATATTAAGAATAGCCGCATTCACGCTAAACTAAATATCTAGAGAGGATTGTTTTTTATTGAAAAAATAATATAATTGATCTGAGTTTTTGATGATATATCTTAGTCCGCTAATCAAAGTCATAAGAGTTGTTGATATCATTAGTGTATACAAAAACCAAATAGCACTATATTGGTTCAAATCATTAAAAGAATTGTACTTATTAGCTAGCAAGTAAATTAGAATAAAGTAAACTGTTATCATTTGAAGTGCAGTTTTAAACTTGGCAAATTTACTAGTCTTAACTTTAGTTCCTGTAGAATTAAGTAGCAACTTCAGACCTGTAATAAATATATCCCTAAAAAGAATGATTAAAAACATCCAAATAGATATAACTGATGACAATACAGGTAAAAATAAAAAAGATAAAAAAGCTGATAATATTAACAGCTTATCAGCTACAGGGTCTAGAAATTTTCCAAATTCTGACACTACATTATATTTTCTTGCAAAGAAGCCATCAAGATAGTCAGTTATTGAAGCTAGAGAAAAAATCAACAATGCAAATATCTTGCTGTAGTTGACATCAGAGAAAACAAAGAATATAAACAGAGGGGTAAAAAGAATTCTGGATATTGTTAATATATTTGGAATGTACTTCATGTTTCTATAGAAGTTCTATCATTAATCGATCTTGCTAGAGTTGCACTATCAATATAATCAAAACTGCCCCCAATAGGAATGCCCCTGGAAAGCCTCGTAACTTTCAAACTATATCCTTTAAGAAGGTCAGTTATATACAAAGATGTTGCATCACCTTCAGCACTAGTATCAAGACCAATAATGACTTCATTGAAGTCATCTATTCTATCAATTAATCGTTCAATCAAAATATCATCTGGCCCAATACCATCAAGGGGAGAAATCAAGTTTCCTAAAACGTAGAATTTTCCAGAATAGCCAGTCTTGTCAAAAAGCAATATATCTGTTGGCTGCTCAACAATACAAACTATGGAAGAGTCTCTACTACTATCTTCACAAATTTCACATATATTTAATTCTGAAAAATTATTACAACTTTTACAAAATTTAATTTTCCTCTTAACTTCAATTAATGATCTTGCAAGCTCATCCACTTCATTTTTATCTGTCTTCAGAATATGAAGAGCTAGCCTTTGAGCTGTCTTTTTTCCAATTCCTGGAAACTTTAATAGGTGCTCTACTAAACTCTGTATTGATTCAGGAAAACCTTCCATTCTACATTCCTGGAAGCTTCATGCCAGACATCATTCCCCCAGTAGCAGAATTCATTTTTTTTTCTGCTTCCAAAGAAGCCTCTTTAAGCGCTTGATTAACAGCGGCTACAACTAGATCTTCAATCATATCCTTATCTTCTGATAAAATTTCAGGATCAATATCTATAGATAGAATATCTTTATGGCCATTTGCATAAGCCTTAACCATTCCACCACCAGACTGGCCCTCTACTTTTATATTACTTAGTTCTTTTTGTGCTTCTGCCATCTTATTTTGAAGCTCCTGAGCTTTTTTCATCATTTTTGACATATTTCCTTTTGAAAACATTTTTTTCTCCTATCTGATTATTTCACCATCAAAATTTTCAAGTATTTCATTTGTCAGGGGATGGTCTAAACTGGTACTTTTTTCTTTATTTCTATCTTGTTTTTCTAACTTTTTAACTTCAAATACTAGCTTTTGAATTGGTGTATTATAATGGTTGTTAATTGTTTCAATAATTTTTTCTTTACCTTTCTCTAGTGAGTTTATCTGAAACTGGGTAGCTGTTTCAAAAACTATTGTTAAACCGTTTTGATTAAACTTAACTTTTGATGAATCAAGAAAACCGGCAAGCCTTGGAGATGAATCCTCAATACTATTTAGGAAAGAAATCCAACTTTGACTAGTATATGGATTAGTTGGATTTTCTTTAACAGTTTCTACTGATTCATCTTGCTTTGCTTTAATTCCAACACTTGACTTTAAAGTTGAACCTTCAGGCCGATCATTAATTTGACTTAAATTTTTAGTGCTAGAATCTGAAATTTTAATTTTATGCTTATCCTCAGTTGCAGTGCTTTTAATTATATTTTTTACTGTACTAAGCAAAAATAGCTCAACTACTATACTTGGATTTTCAGAGTTTTTTAGCTTAAGCTGACATTTAGAACCTTCTTCCAAAACATCAACTAACCAAATAATATCAAAACTCGATTGATCTAATAATGAAATAAGATCATCTGAAAAAACTTCCTTACTTGAATTTGTTATCAAATAATTTATAGAATTACAAACCAATGTATTAAAAGTAGAGATGAAATTAGAAAATGAAATTCCTGATTCTTTTAATGTATTAAACTGATCTATTACCTCTTTTATTTTTCCATTAGAAATATTTAGAAGAATCTCCATTAAACTTTCTTGACTAATTGATCCAAGCATCTCTTCAACCAAAGAAATTTCTATATCACCACTTGAAAAAGCTATTACTTGGTCCAATAAGCTGAGCGCATCTCGCATACTACCGCCAGAATGAACAGATATTGCATTTAAAGATTCTACATCAGATTTCAATCCTTCTTCAGAAAGAACAAACTTTAGATGCTGATGAATTTCAGTTTTTGATAGACTTCTAAATTCAAACCTTTGAGATCTAGATAAAATTGTAGCTGGAAGCTTAAAAGGGTCTGTAGTTGCTAGAATAAATACAACATAAGAAGGAGGTTCTTCTAAAGTTTTAAGCAATGCATTGAAGGCTTCATTAGTAAGCATGTGAACTTCATCTATAATATATATCTTATACTTTCCTGATACTGGTGGATATTTTACAGATTCCTTAAGATCTCTTATTTCATCAATACCGCGATTTGAAGCTCCATCAAGCTCAATAACATCAAGATCTCTTCCAGATGAAATTTTACTAACATCAGATTGATTTAGCTCTTTTGCCATAATACGAGCTGCAGTTGTTTTCCCCGTTCCTCTTAAGCCAGCAAAAAGATAGCTATGAGCTATCCTATTCAACTTAATTGCATTAGCAAGGGTTTGTGAAACGTGGTGTTGCCCAACTAACTCATTAAATGATTTTGGTCTATATTTTCTTGATAAAACTTCGTATGACATAATTAATTTATCTGTGCACCGATAGTTGAACTTTCTGTTCAATGATTAATCTAAGCAGCCAACTCCATACCAGGATTTCACGGCACACAAACAAAACTCCTACCGCTGCTTCTTTCCAGACCTGACGGGGTTAAGAATAAGTTTATTGCGAGAAGCTGGAAACATCAACATCGCTTACATAAACGCCTCAATTCAGCAAAACCCTTCTATCGGAATTCAACCCTGCATAAGCGGGTTTCAGGTTACAGGGAACCGCTAGCTCCCCATCTAGCACAGACATTATATTTAAAAAACCTTTACTATCTAACTGGCAAAATTTTTCTTCTTAATCTTCTCATGTTCTAAAATAAATGAAGGAATTTTTCCTTTGTTTTCCTGGCCATTCACTTCAGAGCCACTTCTTCCTGTAAGAAGGTCAAAGTTTTCCTTGATCACGTTATGCCTTTCAAATGAATTTTTCATTGCCTCTTCGAATTCTAACTGAAAGTGCATAACTACCAACTCTAACCTTCTATAAAGCTCATCCATAAAGGACTCACCAAATTGATTGCCAACTTTTTCAAGTTGCTCATCAATGTTGATCAAAATTTTGCTTCTTTTAGCATTTATTTCAGAAATTTTTTTCAATTTTACTTTATTCATTTATAAAATTTTTCTTTTGTATAGAGCTCCATAAATAATTAATAAGCTTCCTAGTGTACATCCAACAACTGAAATATAAGGTATAAATCTATTTGAAAGTAGTTCATTTATAAAAAAACCATACAGCCATCCAACCGAAAAGCCAATAATAAAGATACCAAGAATTATAAAAATAAAATTTCTAAACCTCAAGTTCATTATAAATCAGCCTTCAATTCAAAGCTTTTTGTTGATATCTTATCTACATCACCATTCATATTTTTATCAAAGAATATATCATGAAAGTCAACAAAAAAAGAAACTCTATCTGTTAATTTAATTCCAACTTGAAAACCCCTTAAAAGATTTTCATGATATTTATTGTCAAAAGGTTGGTTTGTAAAAAACTGAGAATAATAAATTCTTCCTTCAGAAATACCCTTAAACATACCATCTGCTGTAGTCACATCAATATTATAATTATAAAAAACGTCTTCATCTCCTACATCTGAATACTCCTTAAAAACCGATAGACTGGCATGGAAGTCAAGACTTTCCCTATAATGAAAATCATATTCGAAGTTAAAGCCGATAGTAGGAAATATATTTTGAGTTCCATCTATCTTTGAATATAGTTCCTTGGGCAAGAGGTATTCATTTGATGCTTCCTCAAGCTCATAACTTTCATATAGTTCCATTAAATTATCTAATTCCGAATCGGGCTCAATAAACTCATAGTTAGCGTACCTTACCCTTTCAAATTCATAAGTTGTATTAAAATATTGAGGTATATGCAATGCAGAATTCATCTGCAAGGCTATCTTAAAGTCCCAAAGATGTCTATATTTTACCCATAATCCAGGTCCGGTTATGCCCCAGCTTCCTTCCCTATTAAAACCCATAGGCACTGTTTCAGGTAATCCAAAGTTATCCAAACTCTGGCCCTCTATATTATTTCTACCTACTCTAACGTAGTAATATTTTTCGGGAAACCACATGCCTACACCTTCAAAAAATAAATAGTATTTATAGTATTTCTTATCTAGCAAGTCATAAGTCAAATCAACTTCTGCTGAATTCATTATCCTTGATTTATTGGAAGACCAGCTTTCATATTTAGTATAAAAGTTGCCTATAGCGGCATATTGATTCAAATCGCTTACGTATCCAAGGCCTACAGTTAAAGGAAAAGACGAAGATATAAAGGTTGTTGCATGGATTCCAACCAAACCCCCACCATTAACCAAGTCCCTTAAGCTTGAAGCAAAGGCATCCAAAGTAAAGTTTCTACGATCTGAAAGATAGCGTAGATACATTCCTGTAGTCCTAGTTCTTGGATAATCTAATGCATTTGTATACTCCTTAACAAGGTGTCCATGGCCAAATGAAATACCCTTCAACTCTCCAATCTGGAAGAAAAACCTTCCATTATCAGAAACATATCGTAGATTTCTAATTCTATGGAGAATATCAAAAACATCATCAACACTATTAAAGTCAAGACTGTCAGAGGTAGATACAAAGCTATCAAGCCTTAGAAGGACATTCCAATGCCTAGACTTATAGTATGGACTAATTGAAATTTTAGAAAACCCTAAATCATAAACTTCAAGATAGCCAGCAGATACATTCACACCAAAAGTATTCAAACTCTCTAAGTATTTTTCAGCAATACTGTGCTTTCCTGTATATATAGGAATCAGATCATGATTTCTAAATTTAAAATTTTTTACATCAATTTCAGAAGAAGGTTCTATATATCCCTTGGACTTCATAGATCCATCTTGAAGATAAGCTGGTAAGTTTGAGCTTAAAAATTTCTCTTTTCCAAAGTAGCCGTTATTATATGAACAAAATAATGTTTCAGGTTCAATATTAACTGATTTTCCATTAGTATCATTTAACACCTTTGAAGAGCCATTAAGAACATGAATTTTATCGCCTTTGCCTGAAATATTTTCTATCCACAAACTTGATCCACTCACCTCAATCTGCGAGTTAGGGGTAAAAACAAATGTTTTAACTTTTGACTGAGAATTATTTTCAACATAAATTGTTCCAAAGTTTAAATAAATAGTTCTTGAAATTGAATTTTGATTTAACTTTATTTCAGAGTATTTATCTAGTCTCAATAAAGTTGAGTTATCGTTAAAAACTATCACAGCATCTCCATCTTTAGAAGACCTTACAATATCATCAGATTTGATACTGTTCCCAGAAATAACTTTTATTGGGTAAGACTGCATCTCACTTGAAACTATTTGTATGTCACCAGATACAGAAAATGCTGTAGCAATTTTTTTTTCTTTTGAAAAAGAAACTGCTACAATCGTAAAAAATAGCATTAATAGTGATTTAGTAAAATTCAAATTATTTTTGCGGAGAGGGCGGGATTTGAACCCGCGATGGAGTCTCCTCCATACACGCTTTCCAAGCGTGCACCTTAAGCCACTCGGACACCTCTCCATTTTAAATGTTTTAACATTAAAATAACAAAATTATATTTACAAGCAAAATAATATCCTGAACATTAACAGATAGATCTCCATTAATATTTGCAATAACACTCTCAAAGGCGGTTGGACTATACTGGCCTAATATAATGTTTACTAAAAATACTACATCCAATATATCAACCAATTGATCCTGATTAATATCACCCTCAATAAAGCCTTCGTCATTTAAATATATATTTGTTTCAATAGTCTCGTATCCAACAAATTCTAAAATCAATTCTTCAAGAACTTCATCATTTAAAATTAATTCAAATTGATGAGAGCCTTCAGGATGCCCAATAAAGTAATCTTCTCCATTTGCATTGTACTCCTTTAAATTTGTAATTGACCTTAATGTATAATTAAAAATTGGCTGACCTGAATAATCATAAATTTTACCATAATTCCAACCTGCACGCTTTTGATTATGTTCTAAAATAAATAAACCATTCTGCATATCACTTGCATAAACAAAGTTATTACTTGTAAATGGAAACGCTCCCCAGCATCCATAAAACCCGCCATTGTCATTTTGAGGGTAGGTATCAAATGCAGCAACTTCAACTGGATTTTGTGGATCGTATATATCAACAACCTTCAAGCCTGTTGTATAGTGAGATATGTATACAAAATTTCCCATAACATGAACATTATGTGCCAGACCGTTTTCTCCTAAATACTCTCCCTTTAAGTTTATATTTTCAAAATCACTTATATCCCAAACTTTGACAGTCTTACCTTGCGTCTCCTCTGTTGTTACTAAATGATTACCATCCAAAGAAAGCCAAGCGTTGTGGGCATAGCCACTACTTGGAGGGATTATCTCTGCCAGCTGAATAATACTGCCAATATTACTTATATCATATATTCCAAAACCATTATTTCCCTCTGAAATATAAGCAATGCCATTGGCTGAATATATATCGTGACAGCCTGGGGCTAAGGACCCAAAAGACCCCAAGTAAGAAGGTTCAGATGGACTGCTCAAATCAGCAATTTGAATATTGTCTCCTGAATAATGCTCAATAAATACTAACCCATCAGGATCTATCCATAAATTATGAGATTGCTCTATAGATGAGTAGGTCTCTAGCTTTATAGGTGCAGAGTATGGGAGAGGCGAAAGATCTACAACCTGCATTCCTGTATCATCCCCAAACATTTCGTTTACTATATAAAGATAGTCACCATAGGTTTTATAATCTCTATGGTAGTAATAATCATAGCTTGATGGGCCTGGAACATTATATACCTCAATTGGATTGTTTGGATCAGTTGAAACATCGATTATTGAAGTTCCAAATCTATACCCAACTATAGCATACTCAACTCCGGTTTCATCTGTATAGCCCCATACATCAGAAACGCCAAAATTGTTTGCATCATTTTCGAACTCAATATTTGATACAAGATTAAGATTATAGTTTTGCACTTGAGGAAAGATAAGGGCTGAACTAAAAAGTAATGTTAAAAATATATTAATAATTATTTTTTTCATATGATTCCATAATTTATTACTAAAAAGGCTATTCTCACTTCATCAAAATTACTTTTTTTGATAGGCTGCGCTTGCGGGAGGACATCTGTATTATATAAATACCGCTAGGGTATGAAGATGCATCCCATTTAGCTGTGTACTGACCTTCAACATGCAATTTATTAACTAAAACCTCTACAAGCTTTCCCCTTACATCAAAAACTTTTATTGAAACATCTCCTAAGCTTGGAATTGAATATTTAAAAAACGTAACCGGATTAAAGGGATTCGGATAATTTTGACTTAAATAGAATTCCAAAGGATAAAAGCTAGATGACAAAGCTGTATGATCAACAGTAAAACTTAAAATACTGCTGCAATAACCAACCAACCCCTTTTGGTCAATAACCTTAACACCCCAATAGTAAGTTTCAACATCATCTGTACTAGAGGGCTCAAGATCCTGATAGCTGTAAGTTGACTCAAGCAAACTACCAACAGATTCATTAACCACAAATGAGGACAGGGGCAATCCGAAAAATTCAACAGGTCCATCAAAATTGACTTCCTTTGATATGGCTATGTAATAATCAGGGCTTTCAACGTCTCCTCCTTGGCCTGGATATGAAGAAGAGCTCCATGAAAAATCAAAACTATAATTTTCATCTCCTGGTTCAAGTATAAACTGGCTAATAGAGGCATTATTAACCAAATCTAAATCAAATGAAGATGGAGAGTAAAGACAAGAACCATCGTCATTGGTTGCGGTTTCCAAATAATTTATGGCCTGACTGTCTGTACAGCCACAGCTTAGGTTGTTTCCATTGCAAACTCCACAACTATCTATCGTAGAACTACCCCCACACTCATCTAAACAATCGAGATACAGGCAGCTCCCATCATTAACTGTAGCTTGTATATCGTAGTTGCAGGCTGATTCATTTGTACAGCCAGCCTTTTCATTGAAAAAACCTGTTCTATTGTAATTAGCTCTATCAGTAAACCAATAAGAATCATTTGTACCCTGAGTTTTAAAATCAATCGCTTCCAAAGAATGTGAAGTTCCAACCAATATTTCAAGGTCCTGGTCTCCATCAACATCATGTAGCGTTATCCCCCCTGTAGGTGTATTCTCAAGTGTAATAGGAAAATAAGGCAGATAAGAACCTTCAATGCTAAAAGCATGGACAAGGCTATTGTTGCTTGATGCAACTACATCAGGCAAACCATCTCCATCTAAATCTGACACTGCAATAGAAACAATATCACCTCCTGCATCAACAGGCCAACCATCTTTCGAATAGCCATTCTTATTGTACATATAAATCAAGTTATCATCAGAACCAAACACAACATACAGGTCATCATCAAATAATAAAACTGCTGGACTTGTATCAACTTTCCCTCCTGTATCAAACTTTTGCAGCTGACTACCAGTGCTATCAAAAATATAAAAACTACCATCATTTGAACCAAACGCTATAAAGGTTTCATCTAGATGTGTAAAAACTACAGGGGATGATTTTATTTGACCTGAAACCATGATAGGAAAATTTTCAAAAATATTTCCTTGGTCATTAATCATATATAGATTGCTACTGTTGGTTCCAAAAATAATATCCCTAAGACCATTTAAATCAAAATCAAATGCTGCCGGACTGGTTATTGAAAATTCATTAACATCCAACCCTAAAACAGTAGATTCATCGCTTAATGATGAAAGGATAATCTTTTCACCTTTTTGATAACCTATTGATAAAACTTCAAGATCAGAATCATCAATAAAATTTGAAATTACAGAGGTTGTATTTAAAGTAAAGTTGGTATTAATTCTAGTTACTGACTGATCGTTGTTTATTATATAAAGTGTATCGTTTTTAGAGCCAAATATGACCTCATTGGTTCCGTTGCCATCTAGATCAGAGAATGATGGAGAGCCCCACATCTGATTTTCAGAGGTCTCAGAACCAAAAGTTAATGCTGTCCTGCTATAAACTGAATCCTCCTTAACTGATAGGTGGTATATGTTTCCATAGTCATCAGCAAAAAAAACTTCGTTCTTATTATCTTTATCTAAGTCAACAATGACAGGAGCGCCTTTAACCTGAGAATTTAGAGAAATTGGAAAGCCGAATTGATTTAGACTTATAGATATTTCAAGTGGCATTGAAACCTCATAACTTTGATTTTCTCCATAAAGCGCTATAATACTGACAGTGCAACCTAAACTTTGAAGGGCAGATTCATTGACTATATTTAAATCAAAACCAGACCCTTCATTTTTAGCCAATTCTCCGGCTTCTATCTGGCCAAATGTAATAAGGCTAGAGGAAATGCTTACGGCATCGCTTATGCATGTTAAAATTGCCTGTGCACTTGATACTGATCCAAACCCTTGCTCATTAATAAGGGACAATGACACATGCGCAGACTCTCCGGGGTTAAGCACCCCATCTTGATCGCCCGAATAGTCATCAACTTCAAAACTGCTTACAGATAGATTTGGAACACCATAGGCAGCTATAGCCTTCTTAACATCAACTATCCCCTGCCCAAGGCAGTTATCCCCCTCACTGCCATTTCCTTTACAATCTGTATAGGCTGGGTTGAGATCATACAAAGTTTCATAGTCAGCAGTTTCTAAAATTCTTTCTATAAGCTGATTGTTTGTCCAGTCAGCATAGAAGGACTTAAGAAGCGCAATAGCGCTTGAGGCCATAGGAGAAGCCATTGAGGAGCCATCCATATTCATATATCCAGAGCCTATTACAGTACTATATATATCCTCTCCAGGCGCAGCCAAGTCAACGTTGGCATTGTATGTGCCCCACTGCCCCCAAAGTCCATTGCAATTTACAGCTGATACAGATAGTACGTTATCATAGCTTGCCGGGTAAAGCTCGCTATATTCCTCACCATCGCTAAACCCATTTTCATCAACTTTTCCATTTCCTGCAGCTGCTACAATTACAGCTCCATAAGTTTCGTGTGCAACATTTATCGTTGCCTGCTCTCCAGCTGTAGCGCCTTCTCCTCCCCAGCTACAATTTACAATTGTGAAACTATCTGAATAAAACCCCGCCTTGGCAGCATAGAGCAAACCCGAAAAACCTCCTATAATACCATATGTTTCCCCCTCTTCATCTGCCGCCGTTTTAACAGGTATAACACTAACATCAAATGCTACTGAAGAAATCCCAAGGTTATTATTGGTTGTTGCTCCCAATATGCCCGCAACATGCGTACCATGAGCCCAGTTTCCATTTGCAAGTGCTCCCTCTCTTGGATAGGGGTCGTTATCTGAGTCTGAGTCTAAAATAGAGAAGCCCGAAACATCATATCCAAGCAGATCGTCAATATAACCATTTGAATCTCCATCAATTCCATCCACGAAAGGAGAGCTCTCATGAACGAAATCCCTTAAATTTATAGATCCATCATCATTTAAGTCATCATTGAATAACTCTATATACGCTGAAAGGAGCTCATCAGCATCAATTAAATTGTCATCGTTGACATCATAGTCTCCTAGCTCAGATATAAACGATGGAATCTCTCCTTGATTTATCCAGATGTTTGACTGAAGATCTGGGTGTGTATAATCAACTCCTGAGTCAACTGATGCCACTAACACTCTTTTACTTCCAGGGCTTGAACTAGGAGGGTTCCAGTAGTCCCAAGCTTCGCTCGCTCTGACCGCATTAATTCCACACTGACTACTAAATGATGGATCGTTTGGTGTAAACAAAGGCCTTCTAACTGGCTCATCCTCAACCAAGAAAATACCAGGAATCAACAGAAGCTCATCCTTAACTTCTTTAAGCTTGCTTTTACCTAGATTGTTCAAAATAACAGCTCTATAAATCCTATTTAAACAGATATCTTCCCAACAATCATTTTCATTTGCGCCTATGATCCATGGCTCAATTGAAAGGATATCAAATCTAGTTATAATATTATTTATCTGCTGGCTATCTGTAATTATTTTTGAATCAAATTTTTGTATATCTATTCTATCTGCTGCTTTATCAAGATAGATTAGTATAGACGACTTTTCAGAAGTCTTCAAAAATGAAAAGAATGCTAGAATAATAAATATAATATTCGGTCTATACATCAAGGCGATATATTAATATTCAATGTAGGGTCATTTACTTGAAAGTAACTAATTGTATCACCTAAATTATTAAAAAGCAAAAAGTTTTTAAGCTCTAGCTGTGTACTTGATGAGCTTAAAGCTGTAAGGTAGACATCAACTAAATCCCACGAACCAGAAAGCCCTTCAACATCGTTATTATTTGTAAGGCCAACAATAAATGAAGATGATAGATTGTCCGATAGATAACTTGCAACCTGAAGAGTATCTCCAAATGAACGGTCAAACAAAACGCTATCAACTCTTATCGCTTCCTTGTTATATACCATCTCAAAGCTACAAGCAAATAGATCTTGAATATTATTTAAAGAGATCTTTAGTTCCATCTGGTCTCCAACCATAATATTTGAATTCGGTGTGAAAGATAGCTGAATTGTGTTATTATCTTGGAAGAAATCTTGGTTAACAGCTGTCTTTGATCTGTTGTTGCTTGTACATGATCCAATAAAAAAAATTGTCAATATAATAATTATTCTATTCATACTTACTTAATCAAAATTACTTTTTCTTTTTCTGTATTACCACCTGCATTAAATAGAACAAAGTATATACCGCTAGGTATGCCACCTGCAGACCAGCTCTGAGTGTATATACCAGGAGCCTGCTTCCTATAAGACCATCCTTCAACCTTAACTCCTTGTATATTGTATATAGCGATGTCTACATCAACGGTAGAAACAACTTCATACTCTATTGAGGTTGATCCGTTAAATGGGTTTGGATAAGCGCCCACCAAAGCAGACTTTAAGCTTGGGCTTGCCTCAAAGCTATAGATTGCATTAATATACTCCTTGATAGAAGATGAAACACTATTCGCTGAGTCAAGCGAGTGGTAAATTTCATAAGCATTTTCTGAAAAAAGCTCTTTTTCAAATTCAAAGGGGATTTGAAAGGCTCCATTAGATTGACAGGAGTCTATCTGCTTGTTCCAGTTAATTAGAATAGCTAGTATGTCATTAATGTTTACAATTCCATCTCCATTTGCATCAGATCTAGCATGAAATGCATCCAGCCATCCCTCTAAACTTATAACATTCTCGGCCCACTGGTAGGACACCTCACTCCTATTAGGCCCGCTTAGCTTCCAATACACAATTATTGGTAGAATATCATCAACTGTAACTTTACAGTCATTATCTACATCTCCAGGCCAAAGGCTATACTGACATGATCCGTCATCTATTGCTGATCCTTCAACATAGTTTAACGCCAACTGGTCAGTACAGCCGCTACAGTTGTTCCATGCATCGCATTCAGAGCTTCCATCTCCACATGGATCGCAGACACCACATAAATCTTCAATTGCCGTTCCGCCCCACTGTCCATTACAATCTGCACCTTGTCCATCCAGTATCGCTCTAAGCGCAGCACTCCCTTCTATTTCTTCCCAGTTACTTGACTCTTGAAGCCTGTAAAGGTACTTTGTTGATTGGGTTGCATCCATAGCTATTGGACTGGTCGAACTAAAGCCTTCAATCCCAATCCAAAATTCACCGCTCAGCTCTATGTTTTCCTCTGAAAGATCCTTTTCATTCCACCCAATACTCAACCCTCCTGCTACAACCTCACTAAAAATTTCATTTAAAGGCTCACCGTTGTTATCGCTGAAAATTTTTATTTTCAAGGCGCCAGCTTCTGTAGTCTGGTACCACTTAAAACGTGTTAGTTTCTCTGGAATATTAGGGTTTGCTGAGAATTTGGTAAGGAGTGTGTTGCTTGATCCTATTACAAATGAGGCTTCGAAGCTATTATCATCGTTTGAAAGCTCATGATAAGTAGCAGGCTGGGGTATTGCTGATATTGGCTGTGAAAGCTCGCTCTCAACTTCATCAGAATAATAAGCAGAAACAGCAAACTCATAAGCTTGATTATTTATTAGACCATCAACAGTACAGTAACTTTCAATTAGACCACTCTTAATCATTATATCATCTTGATAGACGTTGTAAAGTACGTTTGAGCCCGTGCTTGTAACTACAGCTCTTATCCCCCACTCTCCATCAGGCAAATCAGATCCAGACGCCGATTGCCAACTTTCCCAGCTCCCATCAAGCAGCACATAGCTGTTATAGCTAGGAGTGGATGTTACATCCAATACGGCGGAGGTTAAGTTGCTAAACTCATATCCCAATAAAAACTTATTTTTAAAAGTCCAGTTGTTGACATATATAGTATTCCAACCAACTTCTGCTACAAATTTAGACTCATAAGTAGGCGAAGAAGAAAAAATTTCACCTATGCTTTCATATCCAAATATTTTTATTACAGTACCACTGGGGTTTATATTAAAGATATCTACTCTATCCACATTCGAATCTCCTCCAATATTAAAAGAGCTAGCTGCAAAGGCAGTAGATTCCTGGTTTAAATTGATTGCACCGGCAGGATATCCTTCATCATCCAAAAACTCATTATTATCATATATATAATAATCTACACCTCCTTGGTTCATGTCCTTCCAAGCTAAATCAATTCTTTGGTCATAGGCAGTTGAATATAGATTTTCAGGAGGTGGATGAGATGCTGAGGATGCAATAAATATCCCAAAGTCATCTACGAACAAACCTTCTCCTGTGCCTCCATCATCATTATTATCGTACCTTGATTGAAACTTAAATTTTATTTTTTTACCTGCCAAATCGGTAAGATCAAGCAAAAGATTTGCCCCCTCACTAAAAGGGCTGCCAGGAATATATTGTTCCCACTGACTGGATCCAGGTCTACCATCTGTAATTGACCCATAGTCGTAAAACTGGTCAATCCAAACTTCTCCAGAGGCAATCATTGAAGATAGATCATCAGCATTATCACTAAAAGAATTTCCTATATTAATATTATCAATGTAAATCCCTGTTATTGTTGGATCATCTGGAGTTGAATATGCGGCATCTGAAAAAAAGGCAAATCTTATGATAGCTTCTTGACCTGAGTAGTCACTCAAATCAAATGAAATGTTGGTCCAATCTTGAGACCCTCCCCAACCCGGCAGCATCCCAACACCATTCCAATCAGCACCATAGCCACATTGAAAGTCGTATGGCAAGCTTCCTTCAATGGCTGAGTAGCTTATTCCTTGGTCAATTGAAATCATAACCAATGCTTGGTCCCACCCATCAATACAGTTGTCAAACTCAGAATCTGCCCCTTCAGGTCCTTCTATAGACCACTTCATATCAACCGTCATTACTGTATTTTCTGAAATAGATATTACCGGACTATCAAGGTACTGGGCCCAGCTATTCAAGTATCCGCCTTCATCTTCATCGCCAACCCAGTAAACGTTTGACCCGTCCTTAGTTCCAGTTACCGTAGTATGCCAAGAAAGACCATCAACGTCCATGACTGAAACAGAGTAATAGTCATCTAGGAAGCCATCATCATTTCCATCTGAATCAGGTATATCAGCCCTAACCCAAAAAGAATATTGAATTAGATCATCTCCAATTACCTCTGGAAGCGAAATCTCAGGACTAATTAGATTATGATTTCCCTCAAGGGGGATGGAAAGAAAGCTGTTTTGCTGGCTGTAAGCGTTCAAGTTAGTGAGTTCCCAACCAGCTGAGCTGCTCCAACTATGGCTACCTTCAAAATTCTCAAAGAAAATATAATTTTCAGCTAACAAGGGCTTATCAATCTTGATTGAGCTAGAGGAACTTGAAGAGGACAAAGTAGACTTTAAATTAAATCCATTAGCCTCTGAGGCAGTCAAACCAACCCCAAGAAAAATAAATAGAATAAGTACTATATCTTTTAGGTTAATCAAATTATTGTTTTTTTTCAATGATTCAATGATCTTAATTTACATTATTATGATTAAGCTTGCTCTATATATATTCCTTTTCAAATTTTCATTTATCCATAGCGGAAACTATCTGCTTGTTGTTTCTTTTGATGGGTTTAGATATGACTACCTAGATAAGGTGGAGACTCCAACCTTTGACAAACTTATAGATAGAGGAAGCTTTTCAAATGATGTTAAAACTGTTTTTCCATCTCTTACATTCCCAAGTCACTATTCTATAGCAACGGGCTCTTACCCAGATAAGCATAAAATCCTTGGAAATAAATTCTACAACAAAGATATTGAAAAATACTATAACTACAGAGATAAAGAATCAGTCCAAAATGGAGATTTTTACGGATCTGAACCTATTTGGGTTACAGCTGAAAGGCAGGGTGTTCTATCTGCCACCTTCTTTTGGATCGGATCTGAAGCCATGATAAATGGCTATAGACCAAGCACTTACAAGAAGTATGATCCCAGCTATAGCTTTAGATCTAGAGTAGACTCTGTTTCAAATTGGTTCAAAAAGCCTTTTAAAGATAGGCCTAGACTAGTTATGCTCTACTTCAACGAACCTGATTACACAGGCCATAAATACGGTCCTGATTCCAAGGAAACTAACCAGTCTATTAAAGAATCAGATGAAATACTGAACTACTTAGTTAAAAGCCTCAATAATTTACCTATTAAGGATAGCATTAACATTATTGTCCTTAGCGATCATGGAATGGCAAACTCAGGATCAGAAAAGTTAATACTATTGAATGACTACATTGATACATCTCCATTCCAATTTTGGATGAAGGGCTCAGTATTAAGCATTGACAATAAAAATCACAATAAAACCATCAATCAAAAAACCATTAATCAATTAATTAAGATTCCAAACCTTTCGGTATATACTTCAGAAACATTACCGCAAAGCTATAATTTTTACAACTCTAGCTTTCCTGGTGCTTTGCTTGTTGCTGGGGAAGGGTACTATATATCTCCTGATAGCAGAACATACGATGCAAAAGGAATGCATGGATATGATCCTGACCTAAAGTCGATGAAAACTATTTTTATTGCAAGCGGTCCTAATATCAAACAAAACTATAAACTTGATGGTTTCGAATCAATTCATATTTATCCTTTATTCTGCAAACTCCTACAAATACAACCAAATACGAACATTGATGGCGGTTCAGATGGACGATTAGAAGTTCTAGAAAAAATATTAAAAAACTAAATGCAATTCTACTACTCTAACAACATTACAGATAACATTATAACTCTTGATAGCATAGAGTCCAAACACTGCCTAAAAGTAATGAGGTATGATGAGGGTAAGGAGATTAATGTTGTTGATGGGTTAGGAAATCTTTTTATCTCCAAGATCAAAAACAAGGCAAGACAATCATGTGAGCTTACCATTATAAAAAAATTTAAAGAGTTTGGTAAAAGATTAAATTACCTTCACATTGCAGTTTCTCCTTTAAAAGCTAGGGATCGAATGGAGTGGCTTGTTGAAAAGGCTGTTGAAATTGGTGTAGATGAAATTTCTTTTATTTGTTGCAAGCATAGCGAAAAAAAATCTATTAATCTAGAGAGATTGAAAAAAATTTCAATTTCTGCGATGAAACAATCTCAGAAAGCCTACCTCCCAAAGATAAATGAATTAACTTTTTTTACAGATTTTGTATCTTCCTGTGGCAATAAAAATAAACTTTTGGCTCATATGGATGAAGGAAAAGTAAGTCCCATATCAGAACTTAGAAATAGTAAAGAGACCTGCATAATAATTGGACCTGAAGGTGATTTCTCAGATAATGAAATAACAATATCTATGGAGAATAATTTTAAACCCGTTTCACTTGGAAGGTATAGACTTAGATCTGAAACAGCTGCAGTTGTTGCATGCACACTATTAAATAATGGATAAACAAATTAATGAACATTGGATGAAGAAGGCTCTTCTTGAAGCAGAAAGGGCCTTTAATGCCAAGGAAACTCCAGTAGGAGCTGTCGTTGTAAAAGATGGATCTATTATTGGAAGAGGCTACAACCAGGTAGAAACACTAAATGACGCAACTGCTCATGCTGAGATGATAGCAATCACAGCAGCAGCCAATACACTGGGAAATTGGAGGCTATCTGAATGCAGCTTATATGCAACCAAGGAGCCTTGTACAATGTGCTGTGGCGCCATAGTGAACTCTAGAATTAATTTTATAGGTTTTGGGGCCTACGATAAAAAACGTGGAGGATGCTCTTCTCAGTACCAACTATGCAATGAACCTAGTAATAACCACAAGTCGATTGTAAAAGGTGGTATTCTGGAAGAAGATTGCAGCTTCCTTCTTAAGGAGTTTTACTCAAGATTAAGGAGAGAGAGTTAAAGCCCCATATCCATTTGCCCTCCACCTCTAGAGCCTGATCTTTTTCTGTATTTATTCTTATCGTCTTGAAGCTTCCCAAAGTTGTACTTAAAGCTTAGTGTAAATGTTCTTCCATTTCTAGTAGATAAAACATCTGAAGTTTCTGATCCAATCTCATTTAGGGCTTCATCAAATAGAGGCTTTGTTCTAAGCATTTGAAAGCCCCCTCCATTAAAGATATTATCAGCACTTAATGATACTGATAGCCTATTTTCAAACAATGATTTTGAAATACCTATATTTGCCCACATTGTTCCATTATTTCCAAACATAGTACCAGTAGGAGTTGAAATTTTCATCCAATAAAAACCAAACTCAAAGTCAAATACCTTGATATACTTCTCTGGAAAGTTAATTCTACAATACATATTGCTAAATGTACTTGCTTCATTAAGCTCATAGTCACCGCTTGAATCACTTTGAGAAGTTTGTGAATAAGTCCCTCCAATTACTTGACCAGCAACCATCAAAAAAGCATCAACTCCTTTTATATAGGCATTTTCAGCATTTTCAAAAGTCAGAATATCACTATTTTGGAATCTATCATCATCGTACCATTCAAATTTATTTCTAACTTTTTGGTAGAAAATGCTAGTAGACATGAAGCCCATTGGTGCTGGGCTTTTAAATGACAGATCATATTTAATAGCGCTTTCTGGCTCTAAAAAAGGATTCCCTATAAACAAATAACTTTGATTGTAAACATTTCTAGGGAAAGGTCTTATATTGGACCCCCAACCTGATCCAGGCCTCTTGATACTCTTATTTATGCCAAACTGTATGCTCTGCTTTTCTGTAATATTATATGAAAAATGCAAGTCTGGAAAATAATTTGTTTCTGAAACATTAAAAACTTGAGTAGCTTTATCATTATTAAGTAAGTACTCTATATAAGTCTGTAAAATTGGAGTAGAACCATCATCACCCTGACTTTCTATATTTTTTATTGTTGACTGAATATCTTTTGAAACATGCTCTAGCCTCAGGCTGGGCTTTACGCTGAGCTTATCACTAATTTTTTGATTATACTCAAAGTAAATAGCATGTATACCTCTCTTAAAGTCAAAGTCATTAACTCCAGTAAAAAGCCCTAAATCAAAATTCATACTCTCGTCATTATTAATAAACCTTCCATCGTACCCTACCTCAAACTTAGCATCTGGCCCTATTGGGCTTCTATATGAGTAGTCAACTTCAATTCTTGAGCTGTTATCTTCTAACTCAGTTCTATTTGAATGCTGTGTTTGAAACTCCGAGTCATGACCACCATCAATGGAAATTGAAAGGCTCATCTCCTTATCTGGGTTTTCATAGGCTTTTGTAGCACCAAAAAAGGCTCCCATATCAAAATTTCCGGGATCCTCCCCCTCAATAGATTCAACTAAATAGCTTGATCCATCTGAATTCTTAAATGCCTGACTGCTGTATTTGTTGCCAATGTAGTTACTATATTTAAGCTCTGTATTTAAGGTTATCTCTTTTGTCAAGTAGTAGTCAGTACCTATTTCGAATCTATTCCCATATGAATCTCTTATGTTTTCATAATCAAAGTCAACAATACCATCTTCATAATCTTCTAGCTCCTCATACTCAATAAAGTAGTCAGTGACAACGTTTCTATAACCTCCTCTATTCTTCATTCTATTATTAGCATTAAGTGAAGAATAGAGATTCAATTTGTCTGTCTTAAAGTTTGCATAGGCTGTAAATCCATTCATATCTTCAACGCTGCTGTTAGCGTTGTGCTTACCATTGAACTTAATACTACCATTTAGGCCTTCATACCTTCCTCTTTTGAGCTTTATATTGATAATTCCAGCCATACCCTCTGGATCGTACTTTGCAGAAGGAGAAGTGATAACTTCTACCTTGTCAATTAATGAGGCAGGTATATTGTCAACCTCTGCCCCAAGTCTATTTTCTCTACCATTTACCAATATTTTAACGTTTGAGTTTCCCCTAAGAGAAACCTCTCCATCTTGATCAACCTGGACCATTGGTACTTTATTAAGAATATCTTCTGCAGTTCCGTTTGAGCTAATAATATCATCAGATGCATTGTAAACTAGTTTGTCTGTTTCAAATTCATAAACTGGTTTATCTTCAGCAACTACAACCCCTTCAACGCTTATGGTCTTTTGAGCCAGTTTGATCTCTCCCAAATATTTTTTTCCGCCTCCTTTAAAGCTAATTTCAACCGTATCAAGTATATATTGTTCATAACCAATAAAATCAATAACAACCTTGAATGTCCCTATTGAAAACTTATCAATAAAGAAGTATCCATTCTCATCAGTAATACCTCCAACAATGATTTCATTAGATTCAATGCTATATACTGTGATTGAGGCATATACTACAGGCTCACCTGAAAGAGAGTCGGTAACTTTTCCTGATAATTGAGCTATTTTAGGGGCTTGAGTCATCCCTATTGAAACAATTAACATCAAATATAACATAATTTTATTTTTCATATATTCCTTTTTCCAGTTTACCATTTTTGAAATGGATTCATCATTAAGTTAATGTTATAGTACCTCTCATCATTAGTAACCTCATCTCCAATCCATTTAGGCTTACTAAACTTTTGCGTTTCGCCTTCAAGCTCAATTTCAGCAATAACCAAGCCCTTGTTTTTACCTTTAAACTCATCAACTTCCCACAAGAAGCCCTCAAACTCAACAATATATCTAGTCTTCGTAATAATCTCATCATTGCATAAATTTTCAATAAGATACTGACCTTCTTTTATTGGAATTGAATATTCAAACTCTAGCTTTGAAATTTCTTTCTTATTCTCTTTAATTGTAATGTATGCCGCTTTGTTTGAGATTCTTACTCTTGTAACAGCTTTCTTCGTTTCTGAAATATAACCTTGCTTTATTTTGTACTTTTCATTAGCAATTTCTTTGTAGCTTTCACTTACTACAAGAAATTTTTTTTCAATTTCATTCTTCATTGTCCTATGGAAGCTTTAGACTTGGCTTGTTAGGAAAGGTAGGCTTGAAAACCGGCTTTTCTGCAAGCTCCTTAGCTACAATTTCTATTGCCTTATCAAGTTGTGGGTCTTTACCCTTTGCAACATCTTCAGGCATAATATCAACCTCAACATCAACATCTGTTCCATAATTTTCTACGCTCCACCCCACATCCTTAAACCAAAATGAAAATTCAGGTTGAGTAGTTACTGTACCATCAACCAAACTATTTCTAGGCCAAATACCTATAACCCCGCCCCAAGTCCTTTTACCAATAAGCTTTCCAAGCTTAAGCATTTTAAAAGAATGACTAAATATATCGCCATCTGAGCCTGCAAATTCATTGGTTATTGCAACCATTGGCCCCTTAGGAGCCTCCTCTGGATAAGTATCAGTTCCCATATTTCTGCTTATTCCATAACCTAAAACCTTTTTAGCAAGCTTCTGAAGAATCAAGCTTGATACATGTCCGCCCCCATTAAATCTAACATCGACAATTAAGCCATCATACTGCTTTTCAACTAAAAAATATCTGTGAAATTCAGAGTACCCAAACCCACCCATATCAGGGATATGTACATATCCTATCTTGTTCTTTGATACTTTGTGAACGTATTCTCTGTTTGACTCAACCCAATCTCTGTAGCGAAGATGGAACTCAGATCCTACGGTTCTAACCTGTATCTTTCTTTTATTTCGATTGCTCGCATCTTTAACACCTATTTCTACTTCACAATTAGAGCGATTAATCAAGGCCATATTAGGATGGAATGTTTTTGTTAATTTCTTGCCTTCGACTTCAGTTATAATGTCACCTACCTTTACATTCAAACCAGGTCGCAAAAGAGGAGACTGCCTATCAGACCTCCAAACATCACCTCTAAGTATTTTAGAAATTCTGTATCCGCTCTTTGACCGATCAAACTCAAACTCTGCTCCTAACAATCCAACATGATACTGAGGAGGATAGCTATAGTCGCCACCTAACTCATAGGCATGAGAAGTTCCCAACTCCCCCTGCATTTCCCACATCAAATCTGAAAACTCAGATCTAGTTGAAACTCTATCAATCAACTTAAAGTATCTTTTGTAGACTTTGTTCCAATCTACTTTTGACATATCCTCTGTCCAAAAATAATCTCTCTGAAGCCTCCATGCTTCTCCAAACATCTGCCTCCACTCTTTAACTGGCAGAACCTCTAAATTGATTTTATTTAAATCTACCAACCCTGTTTTTTTTGTTGACCTAAGGTCTGACAAGTTTTCCTTTGATGGGGGCGACTGATTGGAGAGTATTCTAATCTTATTAGAAAATCTTACTGCAATATGTTTTTCATCTGAAGCTTTTTTAAAATCAATCACACCTGAGCAAAATATTTTCTCTTCAAGTGTCTCTAGGTCATAATACTTCAATGTTGAGCTGCTAGAATCGGAATCTCCATCAAAGGTTCCTGAAATTTGATAGCTACTGTAAAAGATTTTATTTCCCGAGAAAGATACTTTACCATAAATACCCTCAGATACAGGCACAGCTTGAATCCTATTCTGTATGTTATTAAAATCAATAACGACCTTAATCTTTTTACTCTTTTTCCCTTTATCCTTATTTTTTTCATCTTTATTTTCAATAGGCACAAAAAGAGATTTGCTATTTTTTGAAAGAGACACAACGTATGGCCTGTAGCTCTTAGGAAAACCTAAATCAAACTGAACAGAATCATATACAGGATTAAATACTCTGTTTGAGATAAAAGCAAGATACTTGCCTGTAGCATCAAAACTAGGAGATGAGTCCTTCATCACTGCATCTGTGATTTGTCTTGATCTGCCAGTAGTAAGATCATACATTTTTATTACAGAAACTTCGTTTGATATTGAACAACTGTATGCTACATACCTTCCATCAGGAGACCAATCTAATCCATCTACAAACCATGACTTACTCTGATCTATTTTTTTGATTTTTTTCTTTTTTGTATTGCCTAAAAGAATCTCATGCTTATGATTTACAATGCAGAAATTGTCATTTTTAGGAGAGGAATACAATTTGATAGGTCTACCCAACTTCGTGTATGAAAATTGAAATAAAAACTTTTCTTTTTTAATGTCATAGATCTCTACTTTATCATTGCCTGAGCTATCGCTAATCACTACAACTTTTTCATTATTCAAGAACCTCGATAGCCTGTATCGTGAATCTAAATCTCTCCCAAGCTGACTAGCAGTTCCAGACCAATTTGATAGCAAAAAACTTTTACCCCTTGAATTTATAACAGTTTTTGATGCATCATGATTTAAATCAAAATCTTCCAAATATTTTGTTGCACTAATAAATTTTCTATTGGTCTGAGTCCTTGAGCTTGTAAAGTTAAAGTTAACTTTATTGGTTTTACCATCTTTCAAGCTGTAGGCGTATATATCAGCACCGGCATGGAAAACTATAGATGATCCATCCGTTGATGCGTTTCTTACATAATAATCTTTAAAAAATGTATGCTGCTTGACATCTTCTCCATTTTTTTTGCATGAAAAAATATTGGCTATTCCATTGTGATCTCCAATAAAATATATTCGATTTAATATCCACATTGGAGATGCAAAGTTTCCATTTAGATTTACTAATTTTTGAAACTTATTATTGCCGTTAATATCTATCCATATCTCTCCAGCCGTTCCACCTCTATATCTTTTCCACCTTGCTGGATCAGATGGAGTCCTCCTTCTTATAGCGCATCCTTTTCCGCCAAAGGATACATCACTTGCTATCCCAAAATTTAAATCAGCAGGGATCCCACCATCAGCATCTATAGAGAACAAATTAAAGTTTCCTACTGGACTGTTTTGAATACCCGCAAAAACAATTTTATTTTTTATCCAACAAACTACTCTTAAGGTTGCCGATCCTGTGTATGTAATTCTTTTAGGAACACCTCCCTCTGAAGGAATTACATAGACCTCCATGGATCCCTCTTCACTGCATGCATATGCGATATACTTACCATCAGGTGAAAACCTTGGAGATAAAACTCGGCCAACACTTGTAGTCAGCCTAGCAGCATTAGATTTTCCCCCCGTATTCACCAACCATAGATCGTCATCAGAAACAAACACAATTTTATCTTCATAGATTGAAGGTTCTCTGTAATAGCCTTTATTTACTTTTGGCATAGCTCTATCTCCATATCAAGTTTAATACCTAGCGGAAACGTGTGGGAATCGAACCCACCTTTCAGGTTTTGCCTGAAACAACAGCTTTGAAGACTGCGGTGCCCACCAGGGTCACATTCGCTTCCATAAAATTATTATTTTTTAATTACAAATGAGTCTTTACCTAAGTTTTTCTTAAGCTCCACTTTTGCAGACTCTGCTTCTTCTTTAGTTTTGTAGTATCCAATTCTAACTACATGTAGAATGCGTTTATTTTTTTCAATCTGGTCAACTACAACATTATACCCTATTGATTCTAAAATCTTTCTTTCTTTGTCTGCATTTTTCAGATAGCTAAAAGCACCAATTTGCAGTCCATATCCACTTGAAGATACAATTTTTATGGGTTTACTTTCTTTGTTTGCATCATCCTTAACTTCTTTAACTTTCTCATTTTTTTCTAAATCAACATCTAAATTAAATGAAATATCTGGAAACTGTTTCTTAAATACTTTAGAATAAAAAATGGCTGTATCAGTATACCCCATTACTTTAAGTGAATTTAAAAATAAATGTACAGAATTTTCTACCATTTCAGATCTTGAATAGTATAAAGGAATTTTTTTAAGCCAAGCTGCAGATTGAGAGTAAAGACCTCTGGCATAATAATATTCTCCTATACTCATCAAAGCTTCATCAGCATATTGACTATCTGGATACAGTTCAAAAATTTTTTTATAATTTTCAAAAGATTTATCTCCATCCTTTGAAAGCAATGCCTCTAAATAAATTACTGATACATCATTTGGGAAATTTACAAGTAATGAGTCTAAAAACTTGATAGCTTGATCTGTTTTGCCTTTGTTAACTTGTTCTACAAAATATTTGGCATGAGTCGATGAAAAAACAAGACTGAAAAAAGAAAAAACTATAATAATATTAATTTTTTTCATTCATTATCCTTCTTTGAGTCATATAGCCAAATTAAATTTTTATCCTTGTCAGTATCCTTATACAATTGAAAACCTTTATCTGTAACTAAAAAATGAATTAAGCTATCAAGCTGCTTTCTTAGATTCTTGCTTTTCTCTGGATTCCTAGATTGAAGCTTTAGCTGCGTGAGCTTAATTAGCAAAGAGCTGTCATCTGAAGCAAGAACCTTGTCTATTAACTCCATGGCTTGGCTGTTTTTACCCTCCTGGTCATAAATATCTGCTAAGGTGGCAGTAACCTCCATATTGTTGGGGTCCTTATCTAAAATTTCTTGAAGAATATTTTCAAACTCACTAAATCTATTTAACGCCAACAAAGCATCCATTAGAAGATGAATTACAAGCCATGATTGTTTTGGCGCTCTAGCTGTATAGATCACCCAATTATCAATTGATTTGGAAAGAAGCTGCTTTGCATCATTATAGTAACCATCTATATCTGGATGACTATTATTTTCAGAGATTTGAAGTTTTTTTCTAATTTCCTCCCCCTGCTTATATTTCTCATCACTCTCTTTGCTATATGAGTCTCCAATAAAGTAATAAGAAATTGCAAGACTTGGATCAATACTTAAGGCTTCATCAAGAACTCTTCTTGCAGCCTCAAAGTTTTTATTTTCAATAAAAGACCTCGCCTCTTGTATTTTATATAAAGCACGTTTATTGTCATCTTTGTAATCTGCAGCTTTAAAATATTTTTCTAATAAGCTTCCGGCTTTATTCCAGTCATTTTTTTCTCTTAAAATCTTAATTTTCAGGAAAATAGCCCAAACATTATCTTTATCTATTAATAACAAACTCTCAAGATACTCATAAGCCTTATCAATATTTTTTAATTCAAAATAATCTAAAGCTAAATTCTTATACAGCTCCACTTTCTCATTATTGGTTATATTTTTTCTAACTATTAAGGATCTGTGGATCTTGATTGCTGCTGTAGGGTTGCCGCCTTCTCTAGTTACCTGGCCCAACCTTAAGTATGCTCTAAAGTTATTTGAATCTGAATCTATAATTCTTTTAAAGTTTCTATAGGCTTTTTGCCTATGACCTGACATCATATAATCAAGTCCATCTAAGTACAAGTCTTTGAGACCTTCCTTAGCTTTAGATTTAAAATTAAAAAAGTAAAAAGCTAAAATACTGATTGAAACAATTAAAACTATGATCCAAAAGAAAGCTGTCATAAATCAAAACTCTCTTCATCATCTTTAATAAGTATTTCATCTTCAAGTGGCTGATTTCTAAGGCTATCTATTTCAACTTGGAGTTTCTTTAATTTAGATCTTAAGGATATACTTTCGCTTTTATTTGCAATTATCTGAAACAACGCAATGCCAAACCCTATAAAAACCCCAACAGTTAAAGTACTCAGTAAAACAACCCAAACAGGAAATCCTGAATTATATTCATTATTAATTGAAAGATATGGAACGTGTATTACAGATGGATTCCCTTCAGAGGTAATATTAAGCTCATTAAGCCTGACTAGAAAAATTAATGAACCTACTAATATTACAATAAAAAGAATATATTTAAATAGCTTCATCGATAATCCCCCTTAAACAATTTCCCCAAATAATGTAACCCCTTTAGTACCGCTAATTTTAACATCTACGAAATCCTTGATACTTTCATTTTGTTTGTCAAACACAACCCATGTGTTGCCATCAGTTCTTCCTGACCACTGGCTATCTGACTTTTTGCTGTTTTTTTCTATCAAAACTTTGACTACTCTGTTTGAATAAGTTGAATTGATATCTAAAGTTATTTTTTTTTGAAGCTCAATTACTTCATCTAATCTTTTTTGCTTAATATCTTCTTCAATGTGATCTGAAAATTCAGCTGCCTTAGTACCAGGTCTAGATGAATATTTAAATTTATAGGAGGAGTTGAATTTCACAATACTCATAACATCCAATGTATCTTGAAAATCGGAATCGCTCTCCCCTGGAAAGCCAACGATGATATCAGTTGATATTGAGCAATCAGGCATGTAAAACCTTATCTTCTCAGCCAACTCTAAAAATTCTTTTTTTGTATAAGTCCTATTCATTCTTGATAATATTCTATCTGAGCCTGATTGCAAGGGCAGGTGTATATAGTTACATATATTATCATGAGAAGACATAACTTGAAGTAAATCATCATTAATATCTTGTGGGTGGGGAGAGGTATATCTAATTCTTTTTACTCCTTCAACCCTAGCTAATTGATCTAACAATTCAGGAAACTTTCCTTCAGGTGAGTTAAATGAATTAACATTCTGGCCAAGAAGAGTTATCTCCAAAAAACCTTGCTCAACGGCATTTCTTGCCTCATCTAGAATACTTTGAATGCTTCGACTTCTTTCTCTGCCTCTTGTAAAAGGGACTATACAAAAAGTGCAAAACTTATCACAACCTCTCATTATTGAAATCCACGCATTAACTCCCTCTTTCCTTGATGGAAACATATTTTCATATACTTCAAATTTTGAAAGTTTAGTATCAACAAAATGATCTTCAAGCCTTTCTCTTGATTTGATTATTTCTGGCAATCTCCTATAAGAGTCTGGACCCAAAATAACATCTACGTATGGCTTCGACTCTAGAATGGAATCTTTTAGATTTTGAGCCATACAGCCTAAAACCCCAAGAAGGAGATGAGGCTTTCGCCTTTTTAATCCTTTAAAGTTAATGAGTCTATTATGAACTGTTTCTTCGGCTTTTTCCCTAACTGAGCACGTATTTAAAAAAATAGCATCAGCAGAAAATATATCTTCAGTTTTAACATACCCGCTTTTCTCAAGCATTGAAGATACAATCTCTGAGTCATAAACATTCATTTGACATCCATATGTTTCAACATGGTACTTTAAAACTCTATTTGAGTCATTTGAGTTTGATGGATTTTCTAGGTTTTCAATATTTTGCAACATCAATATTTTTATAATTAATTATAACTTTTCTAGGAATTCTAACCTTTACCTAAAGGCTATCAAAATAATACTGGGATGGATCTAGGGATTTTCTTCCGTATTTAACTTCGTAATGAAGGTGAGGGGCTGTTGATCTGCCCGTATTGCCAACTTCTCCAATTTTCTGCCCCCTAAAAACTTTTTGCCCTTTCTTAACATGCCTTCTCGAAAGATGGGCGTAAATTGTTGTAAAACCATTCCCATGATCAATCTCAATATAATTACCAAAAGAACCATTAACTTTAGAAGTTTTAACTCTTCCCTCACCTGTAGAAACTACAGGAGTGCCAACTCTTGCTGAGAAGTCATCACCAGAATGAAAAGTATATTTTCTTGAAAAGGGATCCTTCCTATAACCAAATCCTGATGAAGAAGCATAATTATCTTTCACCGGATGGATTGCTGGTAACTGATGATAATATGAAATCTTACTTGATATTGTTTCATCTATTTCTTCATAACTAATAAACTCTAAGTTAACCAACCTAGTGAAGTAATCTGTTTTTTCAAAAATTAAGTTTAGATCATGCTCAACATCTTCCGGAAGAAGATAATTAAAATCTTGCTCCTTCTTTGGCTTGTTATCTCCCCCAACCCCTAACTTCCTAATATCATCAGTGAGCGTTGGAAGTTTAGCCATTTTTCTTAAATTGTCATCTAATAATTTTATCTTTGAAAGCTGCTGGTCAATAGATTCCAATTTTTCAGCGGCTTCATTTATTTTATCAGCAAATTCTTTGTTATTTTCCCTATGTGAATCTATCTCAGACTCAAGGGTGAAATTTATAAGTGTATTAGACATTAAAAAGAAAAGGGCAATAAAAAGTGACAGCAATCCTGCACTACCTAGAAGTATAGTGGAGGTAGATAGATTGATCTGCTTCAGATCAAACTGTCCTTCCTTAATTAGAATTAATTTATAATTGTTTTTACCCATCAAGTACTATTTATAGACGGAAATCCCTATCTTCTAACTTAGGGTAAAATTAATTATTTTTCAAATATAATTTTATTATTTCAGAAGTAGTACTTTTTGTACCATTGAATTTTCAGAATTTGAAACTTTAACGAAGTATACACCGCTTGAAAGATGATCTGCATTAAACGTAAATTTATTCAATCCTTTACTAGATTGACCTGAATATATTTGGCTAACCCTTTGACCTCTAGAGTTGAAAATATCAACCTTAACATCAGATTTTTCTGGAACTGAAAACTCTATGTTAACAGATGGGTTGAATGGATTTGGATAGCATGGATGGAACATAAAACCAGAAACCTCTTCAGGCTCACCTAATACTATACTATTATACAAGTTGCTAGTATCATCCATCAAAAAACCAGCAGCGCTTAAATCCGAATTAACAACAATTCTACCAAGATCAATAGTAGCTGTATTTATATCATAGTACTGGTCTTTAAGTTTAAAGTAAAGATCAACCAAGACGCCGTCTTTGTACTCATCAACAGTTGAAATCGAATATATCGCAACCAAATCCTTGTAACCTACAGTATTTGAAACAACAGAATAGACATCACTTGGTAAGTTGTCCTCATTGACCTCCATTGACTCTAGAGATAACAGGTCATGATTGTAGTTTAAGTGTAAATCAATATTATCAATAATATACTCATTTTTAAGCTTAATGGGCACTTTAATCATGTTGCCTTCAGGGACCATGTTATAGCTCATCTTTTGATTGTTTTCTCTCATTAAATTATCATTTAAAAATTGAAGGCTGCCATCGACATCTCCAAGCCTAATAGCTGTAAAGTTCTTATAGCTTAGGTCTTCTATTAAAGGAAATGAATCTCTTTTTGCAGTAAAAATCCAATCTGTATTATACTCATCAAATGGTATTAACTGACCCGAAGACTCGACCTCCAAGAAATATTCACCGCCAACATCCGATGCAATGTTATTCCAATAGCTCTCTGTAGAAATCATGGAGGTATCGCCCTGTTCTGAAACGTAAACAAGTAAATCTTGAGAATTTTTTTGAAGTGAAGGAATTTTTAAAATACTAAACCTTGCAACTCTAGATGCATCAAAGCCTGTAATCTGTTGCTTGCCCGCATCTGGGTGGCCTGCTGGCCATACATCCATTGTTACGTTTGCTGCCAACGAATCATTTGCTGATTCAAAGCCAGTACCCTCAAAGAAGGCTCTAGCTATAATCGTAGCATCAGCGGAATTAATTCCACAGTCTGGGTCGCCAAATTCAGAGTTGAAACCAAAACAATCTCTATTAGAATTAAGGCTAGGAATAAGCATATACTCTGAGCCTCTAAATATATCATTGAAGTAATATTTTCCTGTATTATTTGGATCATCTAGACCTAGAGTATTGGTGTAATATTGACGTTGCTCACTATCAATTTCTGATTCTCCATATAAATGTAAATTCGCGCCTGGAACAGGCATTCCATTTGAGTAGTAAGAAACCAAGCCCTCTACATTGAACAATCCATCTACTATATTAAAACCTGCAGAATTGCTATATGTTTCACCATCAATCTGGTTATCAATAGCTGCATCTAAAATTGTTATAACAGTTGAGCTTCCAATCAGATTTTGATCATTTAAAACCCTACCTCTAAAGTACCCTAGAACAATATCTTGAGAATCATTGATAAATGCGTCAGGAGTATCATCGCAGGTTGTTGCATACATATACCACTTTACTTTAAACTTGGATGAACCTTCTTCAATTGCTACAGGATCTAAAGCATTTATTGTATAACAATCAGGTATTTGATCTGAAAGCTCAATAGCATTAGAATAGGATCCCTGCAAATGATCAAATGAAAATACATCTTGATCAAAAATAAATGAAAAGCTTAATGATTCTATAGGTTGAAAATTCTGCTTCCTTAGAACAATTGGTATTTCCATTAGCTCTTGGACTTCTGGATTAATGTAAATATTTTGGTATGGATTGCTTTCAAGTGGATCATTAAACTGCATCTTAGAGATATCGTAACCAACTAAAATTGAGTGAGTACTCTCGCATGAACCGTCATCAATTACAGCTGAAGGGTCAAAGTTCACAAATGCTTTATCAGTACATCCAGAGCAATTTAAATAGGTACACGAAGACTGATCGCTAATATTTGCATTTGGATTGTAATTACATGCCGTAACACCATCTCCATTTTCTGTAGAGCCTCCATCCATACAGCCTGAAATATAGTTGTTAAGCATAACTTTTATCTTAAAATTTGAATACTGAGATTGGGTTAAAGTCAAGCTGCACCAATTATCAGAACCACATATACTTGAACCAGTCATCTCATAGGGAAACTCTTCCTCTCCTATTAAAATAGCAATAGAATAAGCGGATCCTTCAGCATTTTCATTTAGTAACTGACTTAAAGCATCAATGTCATTCTTACTCCAAGCCAGATTGATATTTCCTGAAATGTTATTTGAAATTCCATTAACATTCCAAATGAAAGATATATCTTGGTTCATCTTTCTAATATCTCTATAAACCTCAACATCTCCATTCCCATCATTTAATTCCATATACATCTTTGTAAAGGTACCTATAAACGGATTTGTTGCCAGATGGTAGTCATCCTCTCCATAAATAAACTCGTTATCAGCATCTTTATCTATACCCAATGTGACCATATCACCAAAACTTTCTGACCCTAAAATTGAAGCCCTTGAAAATAGATTTAGATGCCAATCTAGATTGTTAACATTTTCGCTACTTGAAACATGCGGCTTAAACTTCAAGGATAAATTCTCTTCATTGGCATGAATCCAATAGCCAGTATAATGCTCAAGAACATTAAGATTTTCGTGAGTTAAAGTTTCATTGTTGAGACCAAGCAAGGACCCTGAAACAAGCTTCTGACTAACAGCATCGTTCCAATAATATTCAGATTCATTCAATACTACTATAAGTGAATCCTTATTAACATTGAGAACTAGAGGATTAGATATAAGATTCCAGCCAACGTTCAGATTGCTAACCGTATAATCTGAAAGTACATTGCCATTTATTTGAATTGAAGATTCATTATTAAGGTAAAGATAGTACCCTTTACCAGACTCTAAACTCAAATCCCCAAAATACTGATCTAAGCTTAATAGGTCTTGGTCATAGGCGTACCAATAACCTGGATTAGAATAATTTATATTGTTAGTAAAGTCACTATCAAAAGGCTGAAGAGGTGCGCCAAACAAGTGCCAATTTGACTTGAATTCTTTTTGCAACGAGGTGTCAGATATTGTAAAAGGTGTTTGACTTATATACTCATACGATGATACCGAGTTTGCATCATAATCAAAAACATCAATAATCTTAGCCTTAAGCTTAACATTTCTATTTACAGGGTAGCCATCCTGAGTGGTTAGCACGACTTCATATTGACTGTCAATATTATCTTCACTTACAATCTTTTGCTCCCAGGTGATGCCATTATAGGATATAAAAATATCAATATGCTTTACAAATTGAGGATTAAAGATATTTAGCTCTACTGTATCTACTGATCCAGAAGAAAGTATCATAGGCATATTATGAGAAACCAGTGAAACCTCAGGCCTGCTTTCAGTTGTAGCGCAAAATTCTTGAGATTCTACGCACTTTTCTCCAAAAGTATGACAGGATAAAATTGTGTAGCAATATTCTGTTGAAGGCTCCAATCCATCCAAGTTGTCATTATCTATAAAAATAAAAGTTTCCTCTAAGTCGCCATCAACAGTTGGAGCAGAGGAAGAGTCAATAAAAGCAATTTGAACCCCATTTCTTTTAATCCTATATGAGCTTGCTATATTATCAGGATAGCTATTTATGGGAAGTCCGTAGTACCCGGGCCTTGGCCTAAGGCCCGCATCATATACTCCATTATACACACCACCATCACCCTGCTCATCAATAAATGGCTCGGGCGCATTGTAATTACCGTCCAAATTTAAATCAATCCACGACTCAGAAAGTCCATCAATTGATGAGCCGTCCCAAGCACCATTACCATTTAGATCTTCAAAATTCCAAACTCCATCATCTTCTCCAAAATCTGCGCCAATATAACCTACCTCATTTGAACATAAATTATCCAACCCGCAATCTCTGAAACTTTCGCCTTCATCCCTAACTCCATTAAGATTTAAATCCGCATAAGATTCACCAGTAAATGAAGATGCCGTCCAATTTAAATCAATAGAGTAAAGTCCTGGTACGACTTCAACTTGATCTGATGTAACAGCAGGAGGATAAGGCTTATCATCTACCAAAATAAACACACTATCTATTGCAGTTAGAGCGCTATTTGCTGCATTATCAGCAACCTTAAGCTCAAAGCCTCTCGTTCCACTCATTAGCGAGGTCTCAACTATAGAAGAGGTGTATACAACTTCATTTTCAGCTGAGGTCCACTCATAGCTCAATGAATCAAGAACGGGACTATATACTTCAAGAATAAGATCACTGCCAACAAAGAAATTATCAATGTCATATGAATTGTTGAAATTTTCTTCAAAGTTCCAACCTCCAAATTCAGTTTTCCTGAAAGAAATTGGGAAGGTGACATCAGCATCGCCTGAATCATCCATATCAAAGAATACTAAATCAACTCCTGCCCTAGATGATGGCCTTCTATTTTCCATTGTCTTTTCGCAAGCAATTCCTGTGCTATAGCATGCATCCTCAGCATCAAACAGGCCATCCTGATTGTAATCGGTGCCTTGAACATAGACACTATCAGATCCATCTATATAGAGCAGATCTGATGACGTAGAAAGCGGCCCCTCTCCTGCCAAGTTTATTCCGGAAACTTTATAGGAATACGAAGCATTTGGATCTAGCCCTCTATCAACAAAATATCTATCTGAAGTTACAAAGCTCTTCTCAGTATTTTCACCAGTTCTATAAACCTTAAAATGGGTAGAAGAAAACTGTGGAGAGGAAGCATTTTCATTAACACCATCCTCCCAAGAGATCATAATTTCTCTATACCCCGATGAGCTTATTAAGTTTTTTGGAGATTCAGGAATAGCATTACCTACAACCACCTGATAGCACTGCTCAGATCCCGGTACAGACATCCCTACGTCATATGTAAAACCATCCTCAATTCTAACAAACAAACCATCAGAGCTTGAAGGGTCACAATCGTAGTCATAGTAAAGATAGGGTACATTTACATTTTCATCTTGAAATGTACCGTCATTATCAATAAGATAGAACGTTAAAGAAACATCTCCTATATTTCCAGTATTTAAAGATCTAGCATCCCAAACTATAGTTGTATCTGACAAATCAGAAGACAGCCTTATCTCTTGAGTATATTGGTTGCTTTGCGAATCCCAATCTGGCTCAAAGTAAAAAGAAAAATCACTTGTAAAAATAGGAGGCTCTTGAAGATCTAAATAATCTGACTCATTAGAAGCAGACTCTGCCATACCAAGCATATTATATTCATCAATTTCTTCATTTGAGCTAAAAGCTTCAACAAAAGTAGAAACAACCTGGATACCCCATGATAAATCCGTTCCGAGTGGAGCGTCAGGCTCAACACAATTCTCTTGATTTGAAAACTCAATTTTATCAGACTCTCCAATTAAGAAATCGATGTCATTTGGATCATAAACTTTTGCTGACACATTTAAACAATAGACTATTTCAGATGATAGATTTGGAATATAAGTCGAAGTTAAGTTTGTTTCCTTCACCATGCTATTATCAAGAAAAATTTGATAAGTATAAGACATATCCCCATAAGGCTCAGGAGCATCCCAAGCAACAAAGGCCCTTCCATCTCCTTCTGAAACTTCAACATTATTAACTGAAGGAACCTTTTCAGTGAAAATTTCATTTGGATTTAAATCTTCCCAGCTCTCACTAACATTCCCTGTAACATTCACCCCTCTCACTTTGTAGGAATACTGTGTATTTGCTAGCAGCGTTGGATCGATAAAATAGTTTTGAGATTGTGTTGAGACCACAACTGAATCTCTTAAAACTTCATATATAAAGCTATTTGCATCGCTTCTCCATTGTATCTCTACAGAATTGAATTCAGAAATAATAGACTCAATTAATATTGAACCTGGAAGAGGAGCAGGACCAATCTGAACCATTATTTCAGAAAGGCTTTCACCGCAAACGTTAGAACTTCTAAATGTAAAGGATTCTATTGCCTCCCACTCTAAATTATCAATCAAAAGAGGTGAAGATACCTCTTGCTCAGAGTCTTCATCTATATAAAAATATGAAATAGGCTTGATGCCATCTGGGTCTTGCCATGAGATCTCAATTGAATTTTCATTTAAAATATAATCTAAGTCCAATGATCCAGGCTCAGTGCAATCTGCATAAAAAGCTTCATAAGAAGAAGACTGATAGCTTTCAAACGCTAAAATTTCACCATAATATGAAACAGGCAGCGTAATTCCTGTCAAGCTATCGTAGATCATAAACTCTGGAGTCTCTCCACTTTGGAGATATAAACTAGTATTTTCACCTCCATCATTCCCCATAACTGTAATCATTCCTGTTGAAGCACTTGCATAGCCAACACACAATAAAGAGCCATCATCCAATCGTCTAAATGCTCCAATCACATCTGCAGAGCTTGCAGATTGACCATTAACAAAAATATTTGAGACAAAGTAGAAAGACTGAATAGTTGAAAGGTTGTAGGCCCAGCCAGTAGAATCATCTGTAAAATCAAAACAATCTGTATCACCCGCACAGTTGCACGAACCTTCTGGAAAACCACTTCCACCACATTCACCGCATTCATCTAAAACTAAATTGCCACCGCAGTCACCGCTGCAATCCTCTACATTGCCATCACAATCGCATGCACCTTCTGGCAAGCCTAAACAGCCACAATCCTGAATTGGTCCAGGGCCAGCACAAACTCCACACTCATCCAAAACTGCATCGCCACCGCAATCACCACTGCAATCTTCTACAT
>MDTB01051384.1_pt1 | contig 38408 bp, 43 predicted proteins | sample 811161 | NCBI WGS metagenome assembly MDTB01 (sample SAMN05326650, study PRJNA326480) | marine metagenome | isolation source: seawater | place: Mediterranean Sea | collected 2009 | reverse complement strand
TTACGTGTATAAACTGTCTGTCCTGAAGTCAAAGATGGTTTTAAGGAGAAGAAACCTTGACCTGAAATCGCCATATCAAGCACGTTTAGTGAGGAGGTTATGTTACCTTGGGTAAACTGCTGCTTAACACTTTTTAAGATTGTACCAGAACCAATAGAGGAAGAAGCGTTCTGTAATGGAGACGTTGCAAATATATCACCAAATTCTGCTCTCGACCTTTTAAAACCGGTCGTGTTAACGTTTGCAATATTGTTCGACGTTGCCGAAATATCTGACTGTGCTCCGTTAAGTCCTGTAAGTGCTGTATAAAATGACATGTATTTTCTCCTCTATTGTTAATTAATCATTTGATTTAAATTTTATTGCATCAGAAGCTGAGATTTCTCCATAATCTTTAGTTTCTAAAATTACATCCTCAGTATTTCTTGGTGCGGATGCAGCAATAACTTTGTTATATACGGCTGTTGTTAAGCCGTCGCTTGCTTCACCATTCCCAGCATAAGCTTGAATGGTTAAGCGTGTTTTATTTTTTTTGATTTCCTCAGGTATATCTACCCAACTAAACCCAACTAAACCCTTTTCATTTGATCCTAAATTCATAGTATGAACAATTTCACCAGATGGACTTGTAAAAGTTAACCCAACATCATTAGAATAACCAGGTAAGTCAACAACCCCATGAATTTCTCCTTTATCATCAGGGCTAGCAACCTGACCAGGTACTAGAACAGAATGTCCAAGAAATTGCGCAGCAGTTGCTACTCTATTAGGTTCAAGCTTTGAACCCAAATTTGTCAAATTGTTGTTTATCTCAGTAATTCCTGTAACAGTCGAAAATTGTGCCATTTGGGCAATAAAATCCCCATTGTCCATAGGCGCAAAAGGATCCTGATTCTGAAGCTGAGCAGTCATAAGTTTAAGGAAATCTTCTTGTCCTAAAGTATTTTTATTTCCTTGTTTTTGAACTTCTTCTTGAGTTTTTACACCAAGTTTTGAAAGTATAGCATTAAGTGATTGTTCAGATGATTTGTTAATGTCAGTCATAGTTTACCTCAGATTATTTTCCCATATTTGCTGTTTTAAGCATTAAAGCTTTAATTGTTGTAATTACTTCTACGTTATTTTGATATTGTCTTGATGCTTCAAGCATATCCACATATTCTTCTTCCACATCAACTGGAGCTTTATATATAAAACCCTCATTGTCAGCCATAGGATGACCAGGCTTATATACTTTTATTGGTTCGATGTCCATCTTTTGGACAGTTACAGCATCAACCGTAGAAATTCCTCTTTTTCTTATTAAATCAAAATATTTAGTTTCAAAAACTGGCTTGACTGGTCTATAGGCATCTTGAGGGTTTTGGGCAATATTATCAGCATTAGCTAAATTACTTGCGATTGCGTTAAGTCTTACAAGTTGAGCACCCATGGCTCTTTGAGCTATTTTATATACATTTTTAATATCCATTATTCGCCCCTAATTGCACTCATTAAACCTGATAGTTTAGAATTAATAAAATTTAATGTTGTTTGGTATCTCATCGTATTCTCAGCAAATTCAGTTTGTTCAATTGATAATTCGACAGTATTTCCATCCATTGAAGGGTGAAGAGGTTTTCTATATTGAACTTTTCCAGGAAGATTCTTGGATGCAAGAGCAATATGTCCGTCTTTAGAAGTTTTTAAAGGACCTACGCTCAAAACATTTGCTAACTCTGCTTCAAAGTCTAAATCTCTAGCTTTAAAATTAGGCGTTGCTGCATTGGCTATATTAGAAGCAAGTATTTCATTTTTATTGTTTCTAATTCTTAATGCGTTGCTGTAAACTTCGAATTGTTGTTTAATACTATTGGTCATAATTTTATTTTTTTCTATATTTGGTTTGGAATTTGCAAATTAAATGCCAAAAGAAAGGATAGTAAAAATGGATGAAAAATATTCAATGAATACGGAGCTTGATCCCGAGGTTGAGAAAGTAAGAGATAAAATAATAAGTAAAATTGGAAACAAGCCACTGGATGAAGTTAATTCAATAATTAAAAAATTATTAAATGATCAAACTGACGAAGTAACCAGGCTGGGTTTACTTGCTGCAAGAGTAAAAATTATCAGAGCAAAAATAGAGTCTTTATACGAACGAAAAGTAGAAATTAAAAAAGAAGTTGTTTCTAAACCAATTAATGAAGCACCAGTTGAGGACCAAAAAGAAGAAAAAGATAATGATGAAAAATGGATTAGAGTTGTAATGTTGGAATCTGGTGATGTAAATGGCAAACAAATAGATAAAGGGGTTGTTCTTGACGTTAGAGAAGAAGATGGAAATAAATTAATTGAGGCGAAAAAAGCAGAAATAGTAGTGGAAAAAGAATCTGAAGAAAAAGAAGCTAAAGATGAAAAAGAAGCTAAAGATGAAAAAGAAGCTAAAGATGAAAAAGAAGCTAAAGATGGAAAAGAAGCTAAAGACGGAAAAGAAGCTAAAGATGGAAAAGAAGCTAAAGACGGAAAAGAAGCTAAAGATGAAAAAGAAGCAAAAGATGAAAAAGAAGCAAAAGATGAAAAAGAAGCAAAAGATGAAAAAGTAGATAAAGGTGAAAAAGAGGATGAAGGTGAAAAAGAAGAAAAAGGGGAAGAAAAAGTCGATCAAGGAAAAGAAAACGAAAAATTAGTTGTTAAGAAAGATGATGAAGAAAATGTTAGTCAATCCAAGGCTGATATAGAACAACCTGAATCTTCTACTGATGATAAAACAACAGCACCTGATCCTGAAAAAGTAACTGCAAATGAGGAGAAAGCGAAAAACGAACCAAATGACAATAATATAGGCGAGGAGGAAAAAGGAAGTAAAAATTTGTTAGAGCGTCATCAAGAAAGAGTTGAGGAGGTTAATGAGGAGAAATCTCCAGATTCTGAAAAAAAAGATTCTGAAAAAAAAGGTTCTGATGCTGAAACCAAAGAAAATAGTTCTGATGAAAACAAAAAAAAAGAAAGTGAGCTTAAATCAGAGGAAGTTGTAAGTTCAGATGAATCTGAGAAAGATGAAATTAAAAATGACCAAACATCTGAGGATCAAAAACCAATAGGGGAGGAAATTATAGATAATGAAATTTCAAAGAAAAAAGAATAGTTGTAATTATTTTAATTTTATTTTCTTATTGTGTGTTTTTCCTCTTTTAATAGGATGTGAAGACTTGTTTCTAAGGTTTAAATATGAAACATATGAATGTACGAGAAATTATTTTAAGTTAAAAAATGTATTCATTAAAAATTATGAGCTAGGAGACTTAGTAGATGTCGAGATTGATAATGATGGTTACAAGCTAGAAATTAAAGAAAATAATAATAATTTTATGGTTATTGAGCGAGATGACCCATTTATATCTATTAAAATTGAAAAAAAAACATCGAAACTAAACGTTAATTTTAAAAATCATATACAAAACATCAAATGCAATAAACATGTTTTTAAGATGTGATTTTATGGCCTTCCATGGTACTTCATAATAGGCTCAATTTCTTCTTTTGTCATACCTGTAAGTTGTGAAATTTCATCGATAGATTTACCCTCATTAGCCATTTTAATTGCATTTGTTATGTTTGAGTCTCCTTCTGATGAATCTGCAAGTCTCGAAATTTCTTGATCTAATCTTTCCAAAGTATATTTATAGTCATTCAAAATTTTTTTTTGATCAGATAAAGACAGTTCCAGTGTACGAAATTCCTCAATTAAATCTTTAATTGCTCTTTCTAAAATATTTAGCTTTTTTTCATTTTTTTTATTTTTCAATAAATCAAAATAAAAACCACAAATAATTAGAATTAATGATAACAAAAAAATAAAAAAGAGAATTTTTACAACATTGTTTAAAGGGTCAAGTTCTATGAAATTTTGAAATAAGTCCATAACTTATCATAAATTTATAACTTTATTACTACAACATTAATTAATTTTTCTATTATTTATAAAATTTTGAAAGTCGGATAAGAATTTTTTTTGATCTTTTTGTTTTACAGTAATTTTAGCAATTAAATTTTCTAAATTTACTATATCACTTTTTTTTAAATGATTATCAAGATTTTCAGAGGAGCTGATTGCTTTTTTAATGTTAGATGAAATTTCAGTTATTTCTTTTTCAAGATTTTGGAGTTCAATTAAATCATTGGTATTAAAACTTTTTTGTAAAAGTTTCAATAAATTTTCTAAATCATTCTGCATTCCGTAGAAAGAGTTAAGTGTTCTAGTCTTTCATCTCTTTATAAGCATCAAATAAAGCGTCAGCTATTTTGTCCAAATCAATCGGATAAGAGCCATTTGCTATTGCATTTTTAATTCGTGATGTTGCAGCTTGATCTATTGGAGGTTCTTTTGCCATATCCTTAATTTTTTCTTTAGTTACGAACTTGGAAACCTCGCTACTATCAAATTTCTGTTTAGCGTGAGAATGATCAACCCCTTTAATCTGAGAGCTAGATTTCTTGGTGTCAGAACTCACTTTGTTACTTCCAGCACTGCCAAGACTGTTTAGATTATTTTTAATTTGATCAACCATTTATTTTTTTCCCTATTAATTTTATTATTATATATAACGGCACTTTTTTAGTTTTGTTTAGTTTTTAATACAACTTTTTTTTCATTTTTTGCATATCCATCTATAATCTTACCACTCTTAATGTTTTTAACTCTTATTTTTCCCATAAAATCAGCATTATTAAGTGCAACTCCTTCTTCTTTTATAGTAATACCTCCAACCTTATTTTCTATAATTATAATACTATTTTTCTCTATGAGCCAATCCTTTTCAAAGTTTGAATGATATAACGCTCTGCCAGAAGAAATTGAATTTTTAAGTTTTTTCCCAACTATGTTACTTTTTTCTTCAACTAAGTTATCTTTAATGACAATTGACTTTTTGACAGAAATTAAATCATCTTCGTTGATGGTAGATCCAGCAGATTTTGAGCTTTTTAGGGTTATAACATTAAATTTTTTCTTACCTTTTTCTTTTAAACCGTACAATTTTTTATTTTTAGTCTTATTCCTTGTTATTATATTCCATTCGTTGGGCTGTAAACAGCTGATTTTAATTAGATTAAAAGAACCTGAAATGTCTGTGATTAGTATATCATTTTTTTCGCAAAAGGGATATTTTATACTGTCGAGGATTTCAACGTTGCCAGAATGGTTATTTTTTTCTAACCATGTATTTACTAAATCTTCTATTTCTTTACCATTAATTGAGTTTGAAGCTTTAGTTTCAAATATAAAACTGAATGAGAAAATAAAAAAAAAAACAAATTTCATTTTTTCAATTTCCGTAAAAATAAATATGGTTTCTTTGGCTTGATTTTGTATTTGACCTTTTATCAGGTGTTGTTCTTACTAAATTCATTATCTCGCTTAAAGAGGGGATTTTTAAAGTTTTGCCTGCATACAAAAAATGAGGGTTTTCTCTAACAAATGCATGCTTGTTTATCTCTATAATTGATATTTCAACAATTTTCATATTCAACCCTGTATTACCATAATATTTATGAAGAATATTACTAAGGGATTCACCATCTTTTACCTTGTGGTTAACGGAATAGTTATGATCCTTAATAAACTTATTGTTTTTATTGATATTTTTTTTGCCAAGCTCATTCAAGTTTTGGTTATTGTGTTCAAGAACAACAAATGGCTCATTGGATTTTATTTCAAACCCTAAAAAAATAACTAAAGATATAATAAAGAATTTTTTCATTTTAATTTATAAACCTTATAATTTTTCCACTCAAATCTTCTTTTTTATTTGATGGGTTCAGTATATCAAGAATCGAAAAGTTTCCGCTTGTTTTTTTTACTGTAACAGCAACCCAATCGCTCATCGAGTGATTAATATTGTTTTTAGAAACATAACCTACGTTTCCAATTTCAAGTCCATGATTAACTCCAATCGGTACAGTTAAGACACCTTTAACAAGTTCAGCTTTTGCTTCAAGGGGTTGACATTTTAATTGATCAATAACTCTAAATTGAATTTTTGACAGACTCTTAGAAATTAAGCTTGTAATTTTATCATAAGGTACCTTATAAAACGCATCAATATGAGAATAACCGGTCTCGTTTCCTAAAAAAATTGAGAATGTGTATTTCAATGAATCAATTATATTTAAACTGGGTCCTTCATAAATATTTAGGTTTAAATTAACAATTAATTCGTCAGAGAACCTTGTAAGTCTTCCTTTACCTCGACTAATATTAATGGTTGGATGTAAACCAAACTCACCACTTCTAATATTGTCACCTTCACCTTCTACTAAAGAGACATAATCAAGTTCTAATGGTTTATTTACAAGCTTTTCAGGACGAAAGTCAAATCCAGTTAAATCTCTAAGTTTTAAATTTTTAAATTCTTTTAAATTTTTATATATGTTTGAGGAAATAATTGAAGGTAGTTTTTGACTGTAAGCTGGGAGACTGCTTGAAACCTTAAAATATGGTCTCAAATAACTCAAGTTTATTTGCTCTCGAGCGTTACAGTTTAGAGTTTCATCAACACTAACAAGAAAAGCCCTTATTTTAACAGAAAAATGAGTCGAATCTTTTTTCTCCTCAATAACAGTAAAATCTTTTATCGAAGATGAAGGTCGGATCAAAATATTTTCATTTAGCGATGTATTGGTGTTAACTGAAGAGTAGCCATCTACCCTTGCACCAGCTTGAAGGCTTGCCATGTATAAAGCATCATCTAAAGCTCTCTTTTTTGCTGTTTCCTCATCACCTTCAATGATTACAGAACGTCCCTCAGAAATTACCTCTGTATGCTTAAAATCTTGAGCGACTAGATAAGTTGTAAAAAATAAAAAAAATAGTAAGGATGAAAAAAAGAGTGTTAGCTCTTTTAACAATCCATCAATTTTATTGTAAGGACTTCTTTTCAATCTATTATCCTTTTAAAGTGTTTGTGCCTGTCTAAATAAATAGGCAACCATATCTTGATCAATTTCTAAAACAGTTTCATATGTATCTGAACCAGTTGGGTTAATCCTAACAGTTCTTGCACCTCGAATAACTCCAGAAACAATGCCTCTGAACGTATCGTTTTGAACCATTAAATCTATAACTGTTGTATTACTGTCGACCTTCAAGCCATGAATCTGTTCAGCTAATTCTCTCATTGCCGACATTCTTGCTGCTCTGATTGCCATAAGTCTTCTTTGTTCAATGTTTTGTCCTGGTTGAGTTGACACGACAGCATAGCCTGTTGCTGTTAAAGTTGGGAATGTGATTGAGCCACCATCCAATAATTCTCTTGTTTTGTTCAACTGAGTTGTCGGTCCGGAGTATTCGTCACCTAAATTATTACCTAGACTTAAGTTAGGTTTATTTGCATTATCCATTAAATTAGTTGCACATGATTGTGTGAATAAGATTAAAATTGCTAGTACTATATTTTTCATATTTTTTCCTTAATTAAATTTATAACTTGCAATGACTTGTTGCATAATTTGTGCCATTTTATTCAAACCACCATTTTGCTGTTGTTCTTTGTGGCATAGCCCTTGCATCCCTTAATACATATGAAAAAAAAATTAATAAATACAGGAAAACCAGTACTTTCACATAGTCATTTTTTTGACTCTAAGGTTATAAAAGTATGGATTTAGTTCTACGACAGTTTGAAAAGGCAAATTTTTTAAGTTTGATAAAAACTTTTAGTATACCTATTGGAATTATAATTTTGATTGCCATGATGGTTATTCCTTTAAGCCCATGGTTGCTTGATATTTTATTAACATCAAACTTACTTATTTCTTTACTTGTATTGATGGTAGCTCTGCAAGCCTTTAGACCATTAGATTTTTCAAGTTTTCCGACAGTATTACTATTTGCTACCGTTTTGAGGTTAGGTCTTAACGTGGCATCAACAAGAGTCATCTTAAAAAACGGTCATTCAGGGACAGATTCAGCTGGAAGAATAATTGAAGCATTTGGTGAATTTGTAATGTCAGGAAGTTATGCAGTTGGTCTTTTTGTTTTTGCAATATTAGTAATAATCAATTTAATTGTAATTACTAAGGGTGCTGGAAGAGTTTCTGAAGTAGCAGCAAGATTTACATTGGATGCAATGCCTGGAAAACAGATGGCAATTGATGCTGACCTCAACGCAGGAATATTAACAAGTGAGGAAGCAAAAGAGCGAAGAAAAGAAATTGCCAAAGAGGGTGAGTTTTATGGTGCTATGGATGGTGCAGCAAAGTTTGTGAAAGGTGACGCAATTGCTGGCATTTTAATCCTAATTATTAATATTATTGGTGGACTAATTATTGGTTCAACTCAACATGATCTAAGCTTATCCGAATCAGCTGAAACTTATATTCTGTTGACAGTTGGTGATGGGCTTGTTGCACAAATTCCTTCTTTACTATTAGCTATGGCTACTGCAACAATTGTAACAAGAATTTCGTCTGACAATGACGATTTAGCTGGACAAATTTCAAATCAAATGGGTCTGTCAAAAGCATGGGTTCCAGTTTCAGCCGTTCTTTTATTATTTGGATTAGTACCAGGAATGCCTAATACTTTATTTCTTATCGGTTCGCTTTTTTCTGGAATTATAGCATGGTACACATCAAAAAAGACTGATGATTCTGATTCAAAACTCAGTAAAGAGAATACTGAAGAAGAAAGTCCAGGAAAAATTGATATGGATGAAGTTTCAGATAACTCCTCAATTTCTCTTGACCTTGGTTACGGACTTATTTCAATGGTAGACTCGAATGATAAAAAATCTTCTGGACCACTTATTTCAAAAATAACTGGTATAAGAAGACAAGTTTCAAAAGATCTCGGTTTCATTATTCCTAATGTAAGAGTCAGAGACGACTTATCATTAGAAGCTAATGCCTATCAAATAAAAATTGGTCATACAATAGTTGCTGAGGACAAAATTTATGCTGACAGGAAACTTGCGATGCCTGGTGATGAAACTCAACTAAAAATTCAGGGAATTAAGGTTAAGGATCCGTCTTTTGGGCTAGATGCATATTGGATTGAAAAGCACATGGTTGCTAAAGCTGAATCCCATCATTACATGATTGTTGAACCTGAGGCAGTAATCGGTACTCATTTAAACCAGGTTTTGTTAAAATATGCAGGAGAATTACTTAGTCAGGATGATGTCCAGTCGTTATTAGATAATTTATCAAAGGTAAACCCCCAACTAGTTCAATCAGTTGTTCCTAAATTAGTTCCTTTACATCACCTAACATTGATTTTAAGAAACCTATTAGTTGAGAGAGTTCCAATAAGTGATTTGAAGAAAATTTTAGAAGCATTATCAAACCTCTCAGAAAAAAAATTATCTCCAGATGAATTATCAGAGGCTGTTAGACCAGTTATTTCATCATTATTGATTCAAAAAATTTCTAATGTAAAAGACCCCTTGAACATAGTTACATTTAATCCTGATTTTGAACAAATGCTCATCACAATGGCAAAAAAAAGTAGTTCTGAGGGATTACTAATTGATCCAAGTTTAGCTAAGGAAATGATACAATCAATCATAGAAATAGGTGAGAAGTTTTCTTCTGATAGTAATGCCTTAGTTATAGTAACCTCACCAATAATAAGAAAAGATCTATCTATTCTTTTACGTCAGCATGTAGAAGATATTGTAGTTTTATCTTTCACAGAACTCCCTGAAAATAAAAGAGTGAAAGTAATTGCTACAGTTGGAGAAAAATTATCAACTTCAGACAAGGAGAAAAATAATGAAAACGCAAACATTTAAAGCAAAAGACGTTAAGTCTGCTATAAATTTGGTCAATGATGAATTTGGTCAGAAGGCAATAATATTATCAACAAAGAAAAACAATGGATTTGTTGAAATTGAAGCTTCTGATAATGAAAACATTATTAAAGATCATAAAAAGTTAAAAGAAGAGAAGAATACTTTTTCAAAAACTTTTTTAAAACATTTAGAATCAAAGAATTCTGAAAAAACAGTTGAAAATAATATTTCATATCTTAACAAAAAACCTCAAAACAAAGTTTCCGATGATCATTCAAAAAAATTTTTTGAAAAAATTAATGATAATATTGATTCAATGAGGAAGGAAATAAGTAATATGATAATAACTGATCAGTCAGGTATTTCTGATGAATTGTCATATTTCACCCCCATCAAACTTAGACAGGAAAAATTTTCTCCAGAGATAATTAATAAACTTAATTACTCATTTATTGGAAAAAGAACTGAGGAGGGAAGGGTTTCATTTTTTAGAGAGCTCTCTAAAAAACTTGCTTCCAATGACTTTTCTAGATTATTAAAGTCAAAAAATATCTTTGTTTTTGGTAACTCAGGTTCTGGTAAATCAACTTTATCAGCAAAGATTGCTTCTTATTTGTCTGATGCTAGATTAACAAAAAAAATAAACTTTATTGATGTTTCTTCATCAAGCACTGGATCTTCGGATGTTTTGAGATCATACAGTAGAGTTTTGGGATTTAGTATTATGGATTATAAAAACTTTAATTTTAATGATAATCATAAAAACAATGAAGAAATTAACGTTTTTGATTTTTCAGGAGATATAAATTTTAGTATCCAAAAAATAAATGAGATTAAAAATTCATTTCCGTCATTTGAATTTTGTTCTATATTAACAGTACAAAGTGGTTCAAACTCTGAAATGATAAAAGGTATTTGTAAGAAAGCTGAGGATATCAGACCAATGGTGGCCATTACTAAGTTAGATGAATGTTGGGTTGGAGCCGAGGAATTTTCTGCTCTTGCACTTAACAATGCAAGAATAGGTATTGTCACTGGTACGAAGGTTATAATTGATTCACTTATTCATGCTAATGAAGATTCACTTACAAAGTATATGAAAGAGAATTTTGCTGATGTCTGATTCAATTGCTATAACAAGTGGTAAAGGTGGTGTAGGCAAGACAACTATAGCAGTTAACTTGTCAATTGCTCTAAAGAAAATAACCTCAGAAATTTTTCTATTAGATACTGACCTTGGAATGGCAAATTCTCATGTTCTTTTAGGAGTTAACCCTAGTCTAACTGTTTCTGATGTAATTTCAGGGGAAAAAAGTATTTCTGATATAATAATACCATGTAAAAGTGGTATTAAATTAATTTCAGGAGGCACTGCCTCAAGTAATCTTCTTAATGTGGAAAATAAAAAAAGATACTCAATTTTAAATGCTATAGATAATCATTTAAATAATATTGAAAATGTTAAATTAGTAGTTGATATACCCGCCGGTGCCGAGGATAACGCACTAGTTTTTGCAACCGCATGCGATAGAATTGTAATTGTAATAGTAGGTGAGCCAACAAGTTTTGTAGATTCTTATTCATTATTGAAAGCGATATTCTTAAAATCCTCATTTAAGAATTATTGTATTGTTGTGAATCAAGTAGAAAATGAAAAAGAAGGTAAGGATCTTTTTTCAAAATTTCAAAAAATTACATCAAAATTTCTTGACGTTAACCTCCATTACACAGGATGCATAAAAAATTCGTCTTTAATTAGAAAGTCTATAATTAACAGGACCCCGATTGTTTTAGAAAATCCGAAATCTGATGTATCTTTAGGATTTTTAAAGATTGCAAAAAAAATTTATGAATCACCAAAAAATGACTGGGGTGGTTTAACTTTTCTGTCAAAAGTAAAAAAAAGAGCCTGATATCCCAATGGTTAATTATTACTCTGAAAAATCATCACTTTCAATTAATGAGCTAATAGAAAATAATTTGGAACTGGTAAAAAAAATTGCCTGGCAGATTTTTGGAAGAGTACAAAAAGTAGTTGAGATTGAAGATTTAATTCAGCAAGGAATGGAGGGTTTAGTTTTTGCAGCACAAAAATACTCGCCTAAAGACGGTGTTACTTTCCAGCAGTACGCTCAATTAAGGATAAGAGGCTCTATAATAGATTATTTAAGGAAGAATTCTAACTTGTGTCGTACAACAATAAAGAAAAAACAAGAATTCGAAAAAAAAAAACTTGAATTACAAAAACTTAAAGGAGAAGAACCATCAAAGGACGACTTAATAAAAAGTCTTAATATAAGCTACGATGAATTTAATTATTGGGAGAAAGCTTTCGAGGCAAATAATATTCAAAGTCTTGATCAAGCATATGATGAATTTTCAGTTTTATACGCTAGTCAATTAAATGATCCTGAGGCAGAACTTCAAGATAAAGAGTTAAAGATGCAAATTCGTGATGCTCTGAAGGTCCTTAATCAAAGAGAAGCAATGGTTGCACAATTGTACTACGTTGAAGAACTTAATATTTATGAAATATCAGATATACTTGAAATAAGTACTGGAAGAATTTCGCAAATTAAAAAATCTATTGTTGAGAAGCTTAGAAATGAAATTAGCTGATAAAGAAGTAAATAAATGGAAAAAAATTGACAAAATTATATTATTAGTTAATAGCATTGACATAAATTATGAAAGTTCTATTTCCTTAAATCTAAATTGCAATTTTGAAAATATTTCTAGAGGTAGATGTAATATTAACATTCAAAAAGTTTTAAAAAAAACTCCTGATACTTTATACATTCATACAGATCAACCTTTAATGGTTGTAAATATTTTTTATAAGATAGAAAAAATTGAAAAGTTAATAAACTTTTTAGGTATGAATAAAAGCAACAAAAAAAAAATAAGACTGGAATTAGATATTTCTGATAATTTAATGGTTAATAACGACGGATATTTGTATGTTAAAGATAAGTTTGAGTTAAAAATAAATTCAATTTCTTGGAATATTCCAATTATCTAGCTGATAGCTTTTTCGTAATGTCAATTTCGGATTGAAGTATTTTTGAGCATCCGTTAAATGCTCTTTGTGTTCTTAGCATTAGAGTAATTTCATCTGTGATATCTGTATTAGATCTTTCTAAAAACCCTGCTTGAATTTTTCCCAGTGTCTCTTCTTTAGGTGCAGCAAATGTTGGATCTCCGCTGTCTCCAGTTTGTTGAAACCTTGCGTTACCAATATTTTGAAGACCAAATTCATTTACAAAATCAGCTAGGATAACCTTACCAACTATGTTTTTTGTATCTAAACCATAAGTTGCCTCTATTACTCCCTCATTATTTACAGAAATTTCTGTTAAGATTGCTTCACCTTCATTTGTTACTGATTTAAAAGGAATATTTATTAAAGTCTGGCCTTCACCCAGTAATGGAAGGCCATCAGTAGTAACTAGGTTACCAAGTCTATCTAATTGAAATGATCCATCTCGAGTATAACTAAGGTTTTGATCTCCAATATCTCTTCCAACAGGATTACCTAAAACAAAAAAACCTTCACCCATAATTGCTAAATCAAGACTGCCATTAGTTTGTTGTAATGAACCTTGAGAAAAATTCTGTCTTGGTTTTGTAGTTTTAACTCCAATTCCTTTTGCTTTTTCAGTAGAGTCATTATGCTGAGATCTGTAAATATCTTCAAACTGTGCTTCACTTCTCTTAAAACCATTGGTTCCAGCATTTGCTATATTGTTTGAAATGATAGCAAGATCTCTATTAGAGGCATCTATTCCTGTTCTGATAATTTGAAACATAAAAAACAACAGCAATATATATGCCATTTTTTATTGTTGGTCTTATCTTTTAATTGTATAGTTTGTTTGATAGGGCGGATAGCTCAGTTGGGAGAGCAATTGCTCGACACGCAATAGGTCGCAGGTTCGATCCCTGTTCCGCCCACCAATTTGAATAGAATGAAAAAAAGAAAATTTTTAAAATCACTTGGTTTGGGTTTAGTCAGTACTGCTGCTGCGGGTCAGTTGTTCTTTCCTAATGTATCTATTTCAAAAAAAAAACATACATGGGTGGCAGTTTCCGCCTTTGATAAAGCAGGTATCCTAGGAAGATCTTTTTCTAGAATTTGTGATGAAATAACAAGAATTTCAAATGGAGAACTTAACATCAGACTTTTTCATGCTAATGAATTAGTTAGTGCATTTGAGTCATTTGATGTTGTTCAGAGTGGTACATGTCAAATGGGATTTGGTTCACCTTATTATTGGGCAGGTAAGTCTCCATCGATTTCTCTTTTATCTGGAATACCATTTGGGATGAATTATCAAGAGATGAGTTCTTGGTTTTATAATGGTGATGGAATTAAGTTTGCCGATGAAATTTACAATCAGTTTAATCTTAAGTTTTTTCCTGCTGGAAATACAGGGAATCAAATGGGTGGTTGGTTTAACAAAAAAATCATAACACCATCAGACTTTAAAGGTCTTAAGTTTAGAATGCCAGGTTTGGGTGGTGAAGTACTAAAAAGCTTTGGAACTAATGTTGTCCTTCTGCCCGGACCTGATGTTGTTCCAGCTATTTCCTCAGGAACAATAGACGGGACTGAATGGATTGGTCCAGCTGCCGACCTTGGAAAAGGGTTACATAAAGTTTGCAAATACTATTATTATCCAGGGTGGCATGAACCAGGAACCTGTTTGGAGGCATTTATTAATTTAAAAAGCTGGAATTTGTTGGATAATGATCTAAAAAGGCTTGTTGAAACTTGTTGCATGAAATCTAACTCGGCTATTGCTTCAGAATTTTTTGCTAGGAATAGTTTTGCTATGAAAAGACTTAATAATGAATTCAAAGTAAATTTCGTTAAATATCCAAAAGAACTTCTAAAGTCACTTAGAAAAAGATCAGTTGATGTTGTAAGTGATTACGCAGACAAAGATAAGCTTGGAAAGAAAATACATGATAGTATAATTGAATATAGAAAACTTTTTATGTTTTGGTCGAATTATTCGGAAAAGAGTTTTTTAGAATCACGAATTGACTTATAGCTTTTTTGGTAACCATGTAATTATTTCAGGGAAGTTATACAAAATCACTAATAAAAAAATTTGTATGAATATATACGGAATTACTCCGTAGTAAATATCAGCAGTTTTTATCTCTTTGGGAGCTACTCCTCTTAAATAAAATAGTGCAAAACCAAAAGGTGGTGTCAAAAAACTAGTCTGTAAATTAATTGCGAACATCAATGCTAGCCATATTGGATCATAACCCATTGAAATGAGAGATGGGCCAACAATAGGAACTATAACAAAAACTATTTGAAAGAAATCTAAAAAAAACCCTAAAATAAAAATGGTAACCATAACTATAATTAAAGAATTTATTTTTGCTCCTGGTATTTCAGTAAGAAAATCTTCAACAATTAAATCTCCACCAAACCCTCGAAAAACAAGTGAAAAAAGGGATGCGCCAATAAGTATAAAAAATACCATTGAATTTATTTTTAGAGTTTCTTTGCAGGATTGTTTCAAAATTTTAAAATCAAGACTCTTTTTTGCAAATGAGATTATGGTTGCTCCCAATGCTCCTAACGAAGCAGATTCAGTTGGGGTAGCAACCCCAAAAAGTATTGAGCCCAAAACTAATACAATTAAAATTAAAGGAGGAAAAATTACACCAAAAACTTCTTTAAAAGTTATATTATCTTGATTTGACTTTACAATCGGAAAATTATTAGGCCTAAAAAAAGAACAAATCATAATCCAAACACTGTAAAAAATTACTAAAATTAACCCAGGAAAAATTGCACCAGCAAATAGGTCGACGCTACTAACAGGGTCCGGGGCCAGGTTTCCAGAAATTTGTGAGGCTTGTTCATTAGCTCCTTGAAAAATATCAGCTAAAAGAACTAAAACAATTGACGGTGGAATAATTTGACCAAGAGTACCACTGGCACAAATAATACCCGCTGAAATTCTTTTATTATAATTCCATTTTAACATCAGAGGAAGACTAAGTATTCCCATTGTTACAACTGTTGCACCTACGATACCAGTTGACGCTGCCATTAAAACACCTACAAATAAAATTGAGTATACAAGTCCACCACGAATATTTCCCCAAAGTTTAGACATGTTTTCTAGAAGTGAATTCGCTATTCCTGACTTTTCTAACATTACACCCATATAAATGAATAAAGGAACTGCTATTAAAGTTTCATTCGTAATTATTCCAAAAACTCTATTAGGCAGAACATTCAGAAGAACCAAAGGGAAAAGGTCTACAAAATAACCTAAAATAGCAACAAAAATTGCCGTACCAGCTAATGTCAAAGCAACTGGATAACCTGCTATTAAAAAGATTGCCAAAAGAAAAAAAAGTAAAAAAGAAAAAAATTCGTGAGTAATAAAATTCATCACTTTTTCCTCAAGAAATTTAAAATTTGTCTTGAAAGTTCAAAAAAAAGAAGAACACCCATTAAAAAAATAAAAAACTTTAATATGAAAATAAATGGTAGTCCTCCAGATTCTTTTGAGCTTTCATTTAGCAAAAAAGATCTGTAAAAATAATCAAATCCTTTAAAAATTAAAATAAAGCTTACAGGTAGTCCAAATAGAAGGATTCCAATAAAGTTGATTTTTTTTTTAACTTTTTCTTTAAATGATCTATATAATAAGTCTATTCTGACATGTTCATCTGCGTTTAAAGTATAAGCTAAACCTAGAAGAATAAAAATCGCGTGAATCCAGATATATAAGTCTTGAAGCCAAATAAAGCCTATTGAAAAAACATATCTAAGAATAACCGAAATTGATACTAAAATTATTAATAATAAAATAAGAAAAGAGCCTATTTTACCTGATTTTTTACTAATTAAATTTAAAGTATCTCTTAATTTTTCTATCACTCGAGGATAGTAATATATTTTCTGTAATTGACAAATTCTAATAATTATTTATTTTACGTCTATAATGAAAGTTTTAAGATCAATTAAATCTGCTAAATTAAGACATAGAGACTGCAGAGTAGTTAAAAGAAAAGGCAGGTTATATGTTATAAATAAAACCGACTCAAGGTTTAAAGCAAGGCAAGGCTAGTTAATTTTTGCGATTCTTAAATTATTTGTTGAACCTGATACTCCAATAGGTGCACCAGCTGTAATCACTACATAATCTCCCTTTTTTACAATCCCTTCTTTTTTTGCCAATTCACAGGCATTATTAATCATACCCGAAAAACTTTTTGGTTCCAGTGCATGAATAGTATGAACACCCCAGATTAGTGCTAATTGCCTAGCAGTAATTCTTTCGGGTGAAAGACCAATAATCGGCACAGTAGGTCTTTCCCTAGCTGCTCTTTTTGCGGTAGCGCCAGATCTTGTATAAGTGAAAATCGCTTTAGCTAAAACAGTTTTAACTACTTGCGATGCTGCGGAACTTATTGCGTCAGAGGTTGTTTCTTCAAGTTTAATTTGTTTACTTTCTAAAATTTGTCTATATGAGTCGTCATTTTCAACACCTCTAATTATTCTGTTCATAATTTTAACGGATTCAACAGGAAATTTTCCAGAAGCCGTTTCTGCGGATAGCATAAGACAATCGGCAGCATCAAAAACTGCTGTTGCTACATCTGATGCTTCTGCTCGAGTGGGAGAGGGTGATTCTATCATTGAATCAAGCATCTGTGTTGCTACAACAACTGGAATTCCAAAATCCCTGCATGATTGTACTATTTTTTTTTGTATAATAGGAACTTCCTCTGGAGGCATTTCAACACCTAAATCACCTCTAGCAACCATTGCAGCATCACAGTATTTTAGGATTTCGTTCATATTTTTTATTGCCATAGGTTTTTCAAATTTAGCCATTATTCCTGTTTGGTTTCCAACGTATTTTTTTAAATCATTTATATCTTTTGCCTTTTGCACGAAAGATAGAGCAATGTAATCAAGACTCAAATCTAAGCAAAACTTTAAGTCCCTTATATCTTTTTCTGTAAGAGAGGACATCTTGACAAAGGTTTCAGGTATGTTAACGCCTTTTTTATTAGAAATTTTGCCTCCGACTAAAACTTCAGTTATTATTTTGTCTGATAAAACTTTATTTATATTTAGAATAATTTTTCCATCATCAATTAAAATTTTGTTATTTTTCTTTACAGACTTAAAAATTTCTTTATGGGGAAGAAAAACTCTATTTTGGTCGCCTTCTATTGGATTTAAATCTAAAACAAATTTTTGATTATTTTTTAGAATCACATGTGTTTTTTTAAACATACCAATTCTAATTTTTGGACCTTGAAGGTCACCAAGAATTGCTATGGGTCTTCCCAATCTTTTTTCATATTGTCGGATGTGAAAAACTCTTTTTCTATGATCTTCATGAGTACCATGACTAAAATTAAGCCTAAATATATCTGCACCTGCTTGAAAAAGAGAATGTATTTTGATAGGAGAGGATGAACTAGGTCCCAAAGTAGCAATTATTTTAGTATTTCTTTTCCTCAACATAACTTAATTTTCTGATTATTATAGTTAACAAATTAAAAATTGTTATCTTAAATTATGAAAAAAGTTTTTACAGCAAACGAATTTGACAAAGGGAGAAGTCAAAAACATATAATATTTTTATGCGATCATGCATCTAATAACATACCAAAATCTTACAAAAGCTTAGGTTTATCTGACAAGGTATTAAACTCTCATATTTCTTGGGATATTGGAGCTAGAGAGTTATGTGTAAAACTTAGTCAAGCATTAGGTCAAAGTTATTTTTATGCAAATTTTTCAAGATTACTAATTGATCCTAACAGACATTTACTTTCAAGTGATTTGATAGTTTCTGATTCATGGGGACAAGCTATCCCAGGAAACATAGGAATCCCATTCGAAAAAAGAAAAAAAAGAATAAAAGTCTTTTATAATTGTTACCACCAAAACCTTAAAAAATTTATAAGTAAAAAAAAAGAACAACATAAAAAGATTTATTTGATAGCAATTCATTCATTTACAAAAAAAACTTTTTCAGAAAATAGGGGGGTAGAAATAGGTTTACTTTACAATAAAAATATCGAACTACTTTTATACTTGCAGAACAAGCTTCAACAAAAAAAAATTCACTTTGGAAGGAATTTCCCATATTCAGGTTTTTTCTACAACTACACTTTAGATAAACATTCAAATTATGGGCATATAGATAATATTTCAATCGAAATAAGAAACGATTTGATTTGTACATCAAAAGGAATTAAAAAATACAGTAATATATTTTTAAAAATCTTTGAAAGTTTGATTAATGATAGATAAAGATGAAAAAACAATTTTAGAAGCAGCTACATTCAGGAGACTAATTGATCATCTTAAAAAAAATACTGATCTTCAAAATATTGATTTAATGAATTTAGCTGGTTTCTGTCGAAACTGTTTGTCAAAGTGGATGGTCGAAGAAGCAGAAAAAAAAAATATGAAACTGGATTACGAAGAAGTAAGAAATGAGATATATGGGATGAATTATTCCGAGTGGAAAAAAAAATATCAAAAGCCTATTGATTAATGAATTTTCTTATTACAGGTTCAGCTGGCTTTATTGGTTTTCATCTAAGTGAATTTCTTTTAAAAAAAAATCATTCTGTTTTCGGTGTGGATGATTTAAATAATTACTACGATGTAAAATTAAAAAAGGCTAGGCTAAATTTATTAAAAAAATATAAAAATTTTTTTTTTTTTAAAAAGAAAATCGAAGACATTAAGATTGTTGACTTTTTTAGAAAGAAAAAAATTGATATTATTATTAACCTGGCAGCACAAGCAGGTGTAAGACATTCTTTAAAGAACCCATATATTTACATAAACTCAAATATCCTTGGACAGGTAAATTTACTTGAATTAGCTAGAGAATTGAAAATTAAAAAATATATCTATGCTAGTTCATCATCTGTTTATGGCGGTAATAAATCTCTACCATTTTCAGTTAAAGATAGAGTTGATAAACCTATATCATTATATGCTGCTTCAAAGAAATCAACTGAGCTTATCGCAGAATATTATTCACATTTATATAAAATTAAATCGATTGGTTTGAGATTTTTTACAGTTTATGGACCTTGGGGAAGACCGGATATGGCTACTTTCATTTTTACAAAGAATATTATTAATGGAAAACCGATTGATATTTTTAATCATGGAAAAATGAAGAGAGATTTTACTTATATTGACGATATTATTTCAGGTGTTTATGGAGCCATCTATTTTAAGATGGAAAAACTTCATAATGTTTATAATTTAGGTAATAGTAAACCAGAGGCTTTATTAGAATTCATTAAACTGATTGAAAAAAATTTAAATATGAAAGCAATAAAGAATTTTCTTCCCCTCCAACCCGGTGATGTGCCGGCAACCTTTGCTGATATATCAGAAAGTATCAATGATCTTAAATTTGTGCCTAAAATTGAAATAAATGAGGGTATTCCTAGATTTATACAATGGTTTAAAAAGTACTACAAACTATTATAAAGTTTATTTATCTTTTCCTGATAAAAATCCAAAACTTTTTTTCTTTTAATCTTCATTGTTTGAGTCATTAAACCATTTTCATAAGATAACTCTTGATCAAGAACTAAAAACTTTCTAATTCTTTCAATAGAATTAAGATTCTTGTTAACAATTTCTAAAACTCTTTTCAAATCTTTCTCATTATTTCCATCGCTTATTTTTATTAAAGCAACTAAATATGGTCTATTATCTCCATAGACAACTACTTGAGAAATTTCATTGAAACTCATTAAAATATTTTCTATTCTTTGACCAGAAATATTGTCTCCCCCAGAGGTTATAATTAAATCTTTTTTTCTTCCAGTGATAATAATTCTTCCCTTTTTATCAATTTCACCCAAATCTCCTGTATGTAACCAACCATTAATTATAGTTTTTTTTGAGATGACAGGCTTTCTCCAATAACCCTGCATTAAATTTTTTCCTTTAACTAATATTTCTCCCTCTTTAGAGATTTTAACCTTGACATTCCTTACAGGGGGACCAACTGATCTGGGATCATTTGAATTTTTTCTGTTACAACTTATGAGAGGGGAAGCTTCGGTTTGTCCATAACCCTGAAGTAAATTAAGATTCAGTTTGTTAAAAAAAAATCCAATTTCAGGATTCAGAGCTGCGCCACCTGAGATTAGAATTTTAATTTTACCACCTAAAAGGTTATTTATTTTTTTTTTTAAAATTAGTTTTATAAAAAATTCTGATAGAAAGTTCTCTAAAGGATTATGTTTTTTTTTTGAGTTTAAATTATCAAATATAACTTTGAGAAAAAAAGAAATTATAAAGTTTGATTTAGTAATTTGTAGTTTAATTTTTTTAAAAATGTTTTCATATAACCTAGGCACTGCTGATAATATTGTTGGCTTTATTTCTTTAATTTCATTTAATAATTTATCCATAGAGCTACAAAAGTAAATTTGAGCACAAATTAGAATAGGAAAGTATAACCCTGCCATTCTTTCATAAGAATGAGATAAAGGTAAAAAAGAAATAAACCTTTCATTATCAAGATCAAATTCATCCATAATTTCTAATGCCCCATATAGATTATGCATTATTGATTCATGAGTAAGTACAACGCCCTTTGGGTTCCCTGTTGTACCTGAAGTGTAAATTATTGAAGAAACTTGATCCTTTTCTATTACAATATTTTTTGTTTTTGTTGTTGTTTTACTTAAGATGTTATTATAATTTTCAAAAATATTAGAAGTTTCAATTGTAATTATCTTTTTTTGCCAATTTTTTAAATAAGATTTGTTTTTTTTATATATATTTTCATTTTCTATAACAATAAATTTAGGTTTGCAGTCATTTATAATAAACGCGTTATCGTGTTGATTGTTTGTGACAAAACTTGGAACCGTTATTGCTCCTACAGACATAATAGCTAAGTCAAACTCAACCCACTCAATTCTGTTACTTGAGAGTAAAAAAACTCTGTCCCCTTTTTTTATTCCATTATTCAAGAGATGATTTTTTATTTTTTCTATTTTTTTTTTTATTTCTAAATAATTATTTGGAATCCAACTATTATTTTTTTTTTTAAAAAAAATTTTTTGATGTGGTTTTTTTTCTACGTAAAAGTTGAAGATATCAACTAAGTTTTTCGAATTTTTTAAAATACTTGAAATTTCAGTTTTTTTTGTCATTTATACCATATAATTTCCAGAATATGCATATGAATTTACCCACTTGGAATCTTAACGAATTTTACTCATCATTTAAAGATAAGCAAATTAATAAAGATCTTCACAACCTTAAAAAAAAAATTAATCTTTTTGCAAATAAGTACAAAGGCAAACTTGAAAAATTAAAAAATCAACAATTAATCAATACCTTAGTCGAATTTGAAAAAATTGAAGAAATGACTCTGAAACTTAAAAGTTATGCTTATCTAGAGTATTGTACTGATCAGCTTGACAATAAGAAAGCCAAATTTTATCAGTTTATCGAAGAATCTGTTTTAGACTGTGAAAAAGATATAATATTTTATGGTATTGAATTAAATAGACTTAGTGATAAAAAAACATCTATATTTTCAAAAACTAAGTATAAAAATTGGATTAAAAATCACAAGAAGTTTAAAAAATTTCAAAAATCTGAAAATATTGAAAGAATTTTGGCTGAAAAGTCGCTCACTAGTGCATCTGCTTGGGTTAGATTTTTCGATCAGGTAATGACGCGCTTAAAGTTTGAGATTAATGGAAAAGTTTTCTCAGAAACAGAAGTACTTAACTTGTTAAGTTCTCACAATAAAATTGAAAGAAAAAATGCTGCTGAAGTTTTTGGAAAAACCCTTAAAGAGAATATTTTTAATTTCTCTTTTATAATTAACACAATTTCTAAAGATCTTGATATTGAAAAAAACGTCAGAGGTTTTGAGTATTCTGAATCCTCAAGACATCTTTATAATCAAATTGAAAAGTCTGATATTGATTCTTTAGTTAAAACAGCTACGCAAAATTATAGCGATGTATGTCATAGGTATTATAAATATAAGGCTAAATATTTTGGAGAAGCTAAGCTTAATTATTGGGACAGAAATGCACCATACCCAGGTTACAAGGAACCAAAAATAACTTGGGAGGAAGCTAAGAGTATTGTAATCAAATCTTACTCATGTTTTGATAAAAGATTTGGAGAGATTGTTAAAAAATTCTTTGATAATTCATGGATAGATGCGCGTGTTGTTAAAGGCAAAACATCTGGCGCTTTTTCTCACCCTACAGTGCCAAGTTGCAACCCAAAAATTTTATTAAATTTTCAAGGGAAAATTAGAGATGTAATGACATTGGCTCACGAATTAGGTCATGGAGTACATCAGTTTTTAGCTAACAGAAACGGCGTTTTGTTAGCTGATACACCCCTTACCTTGGCAGAAACAGCCAGTGTTTTTGGAGAAATGTTGACATTCAAGTCACTTTTGAACAATGCAAAAAACCCTGCTGAAAGAAAATTCTTATTGAGATCAAAGATCGAAGATATGCTAAATACAGTTTTTCGTCAAATTGCTTTTTTCAAATTCGAAAGAGAACTACATTATAAAAGATCTACTGAGGAACTAACCGATGAACAAATTTGTGAGATATGGATGAGCACACAAAAAGAATCACTTGGTAATGCTGTTGTCTTAGGCAAAAATTATAAATATTTTTGGGCCTATATTCCCCATTTTATTCATTCCCCATTTTATGTCTATGCCTATGCATTTGGAGATTGTCTAGTAAACTCATTATACTCAAAATATGAAGAAGGCGACTCATCTTTTAATGATAAATATTTTGATTTACTTAAATCCGGAGGTTCAATAGATTATAAAACTCATTTAAAAAAGTTTGACTTAAACCCAAAAGATAAAAATTTTTGGCAATTAGGTATGGATTTAATTAAAAATCTTATGGATGAGCTTGATAAATTAGGATAAGTTGTGTCAATGAAATTAGTAGTACCAACAGAATTATATGAAAATGAGAGTAGGGTAAGTATAACGCCTGACATAATTCCTTCTTTAATCAAGATGGGATTCAAGGTCTTTATTCAATCAAACGCAGGCTTGGGTTCGTCCTACACTGATGATGATTATAAAAAAAGTGGTGCAGTTGTTTCCTCTAAACTAAATGATTTATACTCAAAAGCAGACTTAGTTATAAAAATTCAGAGACCTTCCAAGCAAAAAAAAACCGACGAATTTAAATTTTTGAAGAATTGTAATGTCATTACATTACTGTACGAACAAAAATTTAAGACTGAATTCTCCTCACTTAAAAAACTTAATATTAATGTTTTTGCACTTGAGAAAATGCCAAGAATTTCCCGGGCTCAAAGTATGGATGTTTTATCCTCGCAAAGTAATTTATCTGGATATAAAGCAGTTATTGACGCTGCTAGTTTGTTCAACAAAGCTTTCCCCCTAATGATGACCTCTGCCGGAACTGTGGCTCCTGCAAAAGTTTTAGTTATCGGGGCCGGAGTAGCGGGTCTTCAAGCTATTGCTACTGCAAAGAGACTAGGTGCAGTTGTTTCTTCTTTCGATGTTAGAGCTTCAACAAAAGAACAGGTTGAGAGTTTAGGTGCAAAATTTATTCAGGTTGAGGAAAAGGGTGACTCTGGAGAAACTGCAGCTGGCTATGCAAAAGAGATGTCAGCAAGTTATAAAAAAAAGCAAGCAAAATTACTTGAGGACAGTATTGCAAAAACAGATATTGTTATAACGACAGCATTAATTCCAGGCAAACCTGCACCTAAATTAATTTCAAAAAAAATGATTGAATTGATGAAAGTCGGTAGTGTAGTAGTTGATTTAGCCTCTGAATTTGGAGGCAACTGTGAACTTACGAAACATGGAGAAATAGTAGATTACAAATCGAAGAAAATTGTTGGTCCTAAAAATCTTCCTGCGACAGTTTCACAAGATTCTTCTAGACTATTTGCAAAAAATGTAATTAACTTTCTGATGAACTCTTGTGAATCTGGTAAGTTTTCTGATTTTAACTGGGATGATGAGGTTGTTAAAGAAACTTGTGTGATTCGAAATTTTAAAAAATGAAAGTAGAAATTTTATGGAAAATATTGATCCGTTTGTAAATTTATTAATGATTTTTGTTCTTGCGTGCATAATTGGATATTATGTAATTTGGGGTGTTACATCTGCACTACATTCTCCGCTAATGGCTGTAACCAACGCTATTTCCAGTGTTATAATTGTAGGAGCCTTAATTGCTGCTGGTCCTGAGGAAGTTAATTTTTCCTCCTTAATGGGTTTTTTTGCAATTATTTTAGCTTCAATTAACATATTTGGTGGATTCGTTGTATCGCATAGAATGTTATCAATGTTCAAAAAGAAAGATAAAAAGAAAGAAAAAAAATGAGCGAAAATTTAACAGCAATTAGTTATCTAATATCAGCTATCTTTTTCATATTAGCTTTAAAAGGATTATCTCATCCTGAATCGGCGAGAAACGGAAATGCGATGGGAATAATAGGAATGATTATAGCTATTATTACAACTGCTTTTAATCCAAATGTCCTTTCTTATGAAATGATCATTTTAGGAATACTAATTGGAGGTGCAATTGGAACTTATATTGCCCTTAAAATTGAAATGACAGCACTCCCTCAATTAGTTGCTGCTTTCCATTCATTAGTTGGTCTGGCTGCTGTGTTTGTTGCTTCTAGTGCATTCTATTCGCCGGAAAGTTATGGAATAGTTAATGAATATAATGAAATTTATCCGTCTAGTTTGATTGAAATGTCTATTGGAGTCGCTATTGGGGCGATTACTTTTACAGGTTCAATAATAGCCTTCCTTAAATTACAGGGTTTAGTAAGTGGTGCTCCTACAAATTTTTTTGGTCAACATTTTCTAAATTTGTCTATCTTCATCGCCTTAGTAACCTTAACAGTGATTTTTACAATTAACTCATCAACTGATACCTTTTGGATTATTGTAGGACTGTCACTTATTCTTGGTATATTATTGATAATTCCTATCGGTGGTGCAGACATGCCGGTGGTTGTATCAATGCTTAATTCGTATTCAGGTTGGGCAGCTGCTGGGATTGGTTTTACATTGTCAAATCACCTTTTAATTATTGTAGGATCTCTAGTTGGTGCATCTGGAGCAATACTTAGTTATATAATGTGTAAAGGAATGAATAGATCGTTTGTAAGCGTAATACTTGGAGGATTTGGTGTCGAAGAGGGTTCAAGTGTTAATAAGAATGAAGGTAAAACTGTTAAAACAGGAAGCCCAGAAGATGCCGCTTTTATTATGTCTAATGCTAGTAGCGTAATTATAGTTCCAGGATATGGAATGGCTGTTGCTCAAGCTCAACACGCTTTACGAGAAATGTGCGACATTTTAAAGAAAAATGGAGTAACAATTAAATATGCTATACACCCAGTTGCTGGAAGAATGCCAGGACATATGAATGTTTTACTTGCTGAAGCAAATGTTCCTTATGATGAAGTTTTCGAACTAGATGAAATCAATAGCGAGTTTTCCAATGCTGACGCTGCTTTTGTAATAGGAGCAAATGATATAACTAATCCTGCAGCAAAAACAGATAAAACAAGCCCAATTTTCGGTATGCCAATTTTAGATGTTGAGAATGCTGGAACTGTGCTGTTTATAAAAAGGTCGATGGCATCTGGTTACGCCGGTGTAGATAATGAACTTTTTTTTAGGGATAATACAATGATGCTTTTTTCTGATGCCAAAAAGATGGTCGAGAATATTGTCAAAAGTCTAAATTAATCATCAGTTTCTTTGGCTTTAATAACCCTGAATTTCGATTCTCTTCCTCAGCATTTTTTTAAATCTTCTGGTGGATTCATTAATTTGCCTAGCTTTTTTCTCAGACGGCTTTTCGTACGCTCTTCTTTGCTTCATTTCTTTAAAAATACCTTCACGCTGAAGCTTTTTTTTCATAGCCCGTATTGCTTTTTCTAAATTATTATCTCTAACTTGTACTCTAATAATTTTGAATCTCCTTTTTATTGAAATTTATTTATATAAGATATAATTTTAAAGTAAACTTTTTTTTTAAAATGAAAAAAAATAAAATAGATAAAAAAAAATTCCTTCTTAAGTTACTTGAAAATTTTTCAAGTTCTTCAAACCTAGATGATGCTCTATTAACTACCTTATCAAAGTTTAAAATTAGTAAGGATAAAATCGATGAAGTAAGGTCTGAAATTCTTCCTAATGGTTTTAAATCTTTGATGATAGAAGTAAACCAAATAATTAACGAAAGAATAAGGAATGAAAAACTTCCTGGAAATTTTAAAAACTTCAGAACACACGAAAAAGTTGTCTTTTTTGTAATGAGAAGACTGGAGATTTTCAATGAAATTTTAGATAAGTATAAGTTTTTCAAAGAAACACTTAGACCATTTGTATTTTTAAATACAAGCAGAACTTTATTTGAGATATCTGACGAAATTTGGTTTTTATCTGGAGATAAATCTACTGACTATAATTATTATACAAAAAGATTCTTATTAATGAAAATTTATGCACTTACATTTTCATTTTTTATTTTTGATAGATCTGAAAAATTTCAGAACACAAAAAAGTTTTTAGAAAAACAAATAGAGCTTGTTCTTGGTTTCGGAAAATTAAAGCAAAAATTTAAAAGAAAAACTAATTCTTAAAAGTATAATGTCCCATTTTTCTTAGTTTTTTAATTTCTCCTTTAAAGTAATCGTAAAATTTATATTTTTCAGATATTTTTTTTTTCTCTTCGTAATCTTCACCAATTACATTTATCATTTTACAGCTATTTAAAGGTTCTGGTTGCATTACTTTTTCCTTAAAAATAGAGAAAATAAGGCTTTCAAATTGGCTATATTTGCAAAAATCTAACGACCAATGACCGGAATTATGAGGTCTTGGTGCTAATTCATTAATTAGTAATTCATCATTTTTCATTAAAAACATTTCAATTGCTAAAATCCCATGTAATTTCAATTCTACTGCTATTTTCTTTGCTAATAAAAGTGCTTCATTCTTTACCTTGCTACCAATTCTTGCAGGATAAATACTTTGTCTTAAAATAGAGTTTTTATGAATATTTTCAACTGGAGGGTACAGTATAGTATCTTTTTTAGAGCAACAAACTATAACTGAGATTTCTTTGTTGAAGTCTAAAACCTCTTCAAAAATATAATCTTTTAAATCGGTTTGTTTAAAGTTATTTATATTTTTATCACTAATTAAGTACTGCCCTTTTCCATCATAACCCATCTCACATGATTTCAATATTCCAATTTTACCAAATAATTTAAAATATTTTTCAAGATCATAAAAACTTTGTATTTTTTCAAATTTTGCAGTTTTGACACCATTAATGGAATTTAAGAAATTTTTTTCTTTGAGCCTATTTTGAGTAATTTCCACAATGTTTGAGGATGGAAATATTTTTTTTCTCTTTTCTATTTGTTTTATAACTTCAATTGGAATATTTTCAGTTTCAATAGTAAAGAAGTTTGAAGAGTTTATAAATTCATCTAAAAGCTTTTGATCGGAAAAACTACCGATCAGAAAATTGTCACAAAAATTTTTTGCACTAAAATTTTTCTTGTCCGAGAAAACTGTAGTTTTAATATTATGTTTTGTTGCAGCTTCACAAATAAACATTCCTAGTTGTCCGCCACCTAATATGCCAAGACTATTTGTCATTATTAGGTTTTTTTTTAATAGATTTAGTTTGTTTGGATCGAAATAGTATTAATTTTTTCCTAATATCTGGGTATTTGTTTCCTAAAACAGAAGCTGCAGTAAGTGCAGAATTTATAGCACCAGCTTTTCCAATCGCTAAAGTTGGAACAGGTATCCCTGCAGGCATCTGAACAATAGATAATAAACTGTCCAGACCTTTTAATGTTTTTGATTCGATGGGAACTCCAAGAACTGGTAAGTGAGTCAAAGAAGCAATCATTCCAGGAAGATGAGCTGCTCCTCCTGCACCTGCAATCACAACTTCAATATCAGTTAATTTTAAATTTTTTGCAAATTCATATAGCCTATCAGGTGTTCGATGAGCTGATATAATTTTTTTTTCACAAGCAATTCCTATCTTTTTAAGCATAGTCTCACAATTAATTAGAATACTCCAGTCTGACTGACTTCCCATGACGATAGAAACAAGAATTTTTTTTTTCATAATTAATAGTAGATTAAATTTATAAAACATAATAACATAGAAAAATGAGTAGACTTGCTTCAAGGCAAAAAAAAATTGAGTCTTTGATGTCTAAACACCAACATTTTGAAAGTATTTTAAATCAAGTTAACAAAAGTATTAGCGTTGATGATTTAGTCATTACGGATATTAAAAAGAGAAAATTAAAAATTAGAGATGAAATTCAGAAGTTAAATAAATAACTAAGTTTGTTTATCTCTGTGTTTTGTTATAACTGTTTCTAATTCTTCTCTGGTACAAAGTCCAAGTTCGGATGGGTTTTGCGCCCTAAGATTTTGAATGTTCCAATACGACCTGTCTTTTATGGATTGGACAGTTTTCTTTGTGGTTCCAATTATTCTACATATTTTGGCGTCAGGAAGGTCAGGAAAGTTTTTAACTAACCAATATATTCCGTTTGGTTTATCTGCTCTTTTTGAAAGTGGTGTATATTTGGCACCTTTTGTTTTTGATTGAGGAAGAGGTATTTCTGAGGTTTTAATATTTAAAAAAAGACTTTGATTTTTTTCACATCTAATGATTTCATCTTTTGTGAGTTCCCCATTTTCAATTGGGTTTCTTGGTAGCATTCCACTAGAAACGTCACCATCTGCTATAGCTTGTACTTCCAGTAAATGTAAACCGACAAAATTAGATATTTGATTGAATGATAATGAAGTGTTTTCAATCAACCAACTTGCCGTAGCTTTTGGCATTAGAGGTTTTCTCATGTTTTTTCCTTAAATGTTAAGAACTATTTTACCAATATGTTTACCTGCGTCGAGTCTTTTGTGAGCATTTACAACATCATCTAAATTATATATGGAGTCAATATAAATTTTAATTTTTCCCTTTTCTATTTCAGGAAAAATAAATTTTATGAGATCATTTAAAATTTTACCTTTAAATGAATTATCCCGTATTCTTAGTGTTGATCCTGTTATTGTAAGTCTTTTTAGCATTACTTTCATTAAATTTATTTCAGTTTTTGATCCATTTTGAAAACCTATATTTACTAATTTTCCATCGTTATTAAGAAGGTTGATATTTTTATTTATGTAATCTCCACCAATAAAATCAAGGATCAAGTCAACACTAGTTTTTGAATTTTTTATTTCTTCAAAAAAATCTGACTCTTTATAGTTAATTATTTTATCAACACCAATTTTTTTACAAAAAGAAACTTTTTGTTTATTTCCAACGGTTGCTATAATGAAACAATCATACAATTTTGCTATCTGAATTGAAGCCACCCCAATACCACTTGTACCACCGTGAATCAAAATTTTCTGTTTTTTTTTTAATTTTCCTCTCATTATTATATTAGACCAGGCAGTAAAAAAACATTCTGGGATACAAGCCGCCTCATTAAAAGAGATATTTTTAGGAATATGAAATACTGAACTTTTGTTAGCTTTACAAAACTCAGCGTATCCTCCACCATTAACTAGTGCACCAACTTTATCACCTACTGAAAATTTCTTTACCTTATTTCCAACTCTTTCAATAATTCCTGACACCTCTAAACCAAGAATTTTTGAATGTCCTAGAGGTGCAGGGTAATTCCCTTGTCTTTGAATAATATCAGGTCTGTTTACACCTGCTGATTTAACTTTAATAAGAACTTCATCCTGATTGATTTTTGGTATTTCAGTTTTTATTAGTTTGAGAACTTCTGGTCCTCCTGGTACATCATAATCTACAGCTAGCATTAAGAATTATTTTTTAAAACCAAGATTTTTGAATTTTTTTTGGAACTTAGCTACCTGTCCGTCTGAGTCAAGCATTTTTGATGCTTCTCCAGTCCACGCAGGATGCGATGTTGGATCTATATCTAATTTAAGAACATCACCTTCTTTACCGTAAGTTGATCTGGTCTCAAATACAGTTCCATCAGTCAGTTGTACTTTGATTTTGTGATAATCAGGATGTATTTCTTTTTTCATAATTCTTGACTCGTTTTATATATTCATTAGATTAAATTTGCAAGCGATAACATTAATTACAACCTGTGATCAATAATTTTCAAAATTTAGCCAAAAAAACATTAGAAGATATTTTTAGTTGTGCTGAAAAAAAGTCTCAAGACTTTGATGTAGATTTTGAAGGAGAAAATCTAATAATTGAAATCAATAGTTCAACTTTTGTTTTAAGTATTCATAATCCTTCTCAACAAATATGGATGTCCTCACCTGTTAGTGGTGCACATCACTTTGAATACAGAGAAGCAGGAGACAGTTTCAAATGGGTGAGCACGAGGGATAATTCTATTAATTTGTTGGAAAAAATAGATAGGGAGTTATCTTCTTTTTTATGATTAAAAAAATTCAAAAATTTTTTAAAGTTGAAAGTTTTTCTAGATTGGTTGTAATTTTCACCGTTTTTGCAATTACTGGATCATTATCAGTTTACCTAGGAAAATACGTAATTCTATTTTTTTTATCTGAAAATTTAGAGAAAAATTTTTTTTACTGGTCAATAAGAGTTTTGATTATTTTTCCTTTATATCAAATTTTACTTATTTTTGTTGGAACAATATTTGGAGAGTTTAAGTATTTTTGGGAAATGGAAAAGAAAATATTAAAACGTTTTGGTTTATTAAAATCATAGCTACTCAATTAAAATTCCCCTTATTTTTTAAACCTTTTGGCACAAATAATGCTGTTTAACACTAAAAAACTATTTTGGAGATTTTTAATTGTTATCTGTATTAACTTCAGTGAGCGATTTTTCAACAAACTTAAACCTTTCAATGGCTTCGGTACTTGAAAGTAAAAGCATTTCAGAAGTAATAATAGTTGATAATTGTTCTGATGAAAATAATTCAAATCAAATAAAAAATATTTCTAGGATTAACAGTAAAGTTAAATATTACAAAAATTCAACAAACCTGGGTAAACATCTATCATTAATAAAGGCTTTAGAGAAATCTAACACAGGGTATGTAATGATGTTAGATCCAGACGAGTTTATAATTCCCAATGCCATTGATAAATTATTTGATTTCATTCAAATAAATAACCTTGATTTAGCTTATGGAAAAATGGCTATCCAAAAAGAAAATGAAATTTTTCGCTTTCAACATCCTGGATACAGAGATTCAAGTTATATTGATAACAGAAATGAATTAAACGATTTATTTTTTTATGACAATTATATTCCACGATTTGGAACTATTATAAAAAAAAGTTCTATTTTTCCATATTTTAATACTGACTATCACAAAAATTTAATTAACGAATTTGGGACTGTCTTTAGTTCATTTGATTATGATTTATTTATAAATTTGGCAAAAAAAAATAAAAAGTTTGGTTTTTTAGATGAATTTGTTTGTGTTGATTGTGAAAAAAGTAAAGATCAGTTTGTAAGAGTGGAAGAAGAATCTTTGAAATACTTAGAAAAAATATTTTTATTCAATAAACATTTTAAGAATGAAAGTCCAGATAAATTAATGATTTTCTCAATAGAAAATAATCTTGATGAAAAATTAAATTTAAAAAAGAAATCAAATACAGATTCTGAAAATAAAAATTTATTAAAACATTTTTATAATTTTCAAAAAATTAAAAAAAAAGAAAATGGATTAAGAAGTGAATTGAAGAAAAATAAATTAATGGATACGATTGTAGGTTTTCAATCTGGACATGATGTTAGCTACTGTTTACTTAAAAATGGAAAACCATTAATCCATGAGGAACTTGAAAGGTTTACAAGAGTAAAAGAAGAGCTAGGTGATGGTTTAAAGATGTTTTTTGATGCTAAACATCATTTACATCATAAGAATATAAAATATTTTACTTTTGGTAATTTTGGAGGGCGACAAAAAAAATGGGGAAATAATACATCTGACACTTTATCTAATTCAAAAATGAATAAATTGTTAAATAAAAATAAAGGTCAATTCATAGAGTTATCTCATCATATGACACACGCAGCAAATGCTTTTTTTTCAAGCAATTTTGAAAATTCATTAATTCTTACAATTGATGGAGGTGGCAGTGAGTCAGAAAAAACGACGACTTGTGCTACAATTTACGAGGGTAAAAACAACGCAATTAAAAAAGTTAATGTATTCAATGCTGGTGAACTTAATCTGGCATCGGGTTGGAACTTGATAACAAAACTGTTTGAACTTTCAATTGGTTTTCCAAAAGGAAACCAGGCTGGAACAGTAATGGCAATGGCATCTATGAGCGATTCAGAAAAGTATGTTGAACCATTAGTAGAATTAATGACAAATACGGGTCTTCAAAAAGAATATTTTCAGCTAGGAATTGAGAGTATAAAGCTCTCTGATCTAAAGAAAAATAAATTAGTAGCAAAAATATTTGGAACACAAAAGTTTAGCGAACAAGATAAATTTGACATTGCTTCTAGTCTTCAGAAGGCATCAGAATTTATAGTTAAAGAAACATTAGAAAAATTTTTAGGACAACATATAAACCTATGTGTTGCTGGAGGTTGCGCTTTGAATTCAGTAATTATTGGTAAGATTCAGGACTGGTTTAATCAAATTGAAAATATTTATGTTCCACCAGTTCCTTATGATAGTGGGTTAGCTATTGGTTCTGCTCAATTTCTTTGGCATCAGATTTTAGGTAATAAAAGAATTAAATGGAAAGATAATTTTACTCCCTATTTAGGAAGAAAATACAATGAAGAAGATATTAAAAAAACCCTAAATAAATTTAAAGACTTTATTACTTTTAATAAAGTTGATGATGAAAAAATTATTAAAAATCTTGATAATCAAAAAATTGTGTCTGTATTCGGCGGTGGCTCAGAATCAGGACGCAGAGCTCTTGGTAATAGAAGTATAATTGCTGATCCAAGGAATGAAAAAATGAAAGAAATAATTAACGAAAAAGTAAAACATAGGCAATGGTTTCGTCCCTTTGCTCCATCAATTTTAAAAGAAGAAACTGGTAACTGGTTCGAAAAGAATGTTTCAAGTCCATACATGACCCACGTTATTAAATGGAAAAAGGATAAAAAGAATTTAGTGCCTGCAGTTGTTCATTTTGATGGATCAGCTAGGCTACAAACCGTCACTGAAAATGATAACTCTTGGTATTACAATTTAATCAAGAAATGGGAGAAAAAAACAGGTATTCCTGTTGTTTTAAATACAAGTTTCAACGATTCAGAACCCATTGTTGAATCTCCAGAGGACGCGATTAGATGTTTTTTGAAAACGAATATAGATAACCTTTATTTTTTTGATTGCCAAATTTTAGTTAGTAAACTATTAACAGACTAATTTAAACTTAAACATTTCTCATCTTGTAGTTAATTTAATTTCTATTCTTCTATTCTTTTTATAGGCTAGTTCACTTTCATCTAATACTAATGGAGAGTACTCTCCAAATCCAGCAGCAATTAGCCTGTTAGGAGAAATACCTTGTTCTATAAAAAACTTCACTATGTTAATTGCTCTTGAACTTGATAAATGCCAATTTGATTCAAATTTCTCGTTATTAATAGGAATTTTATCTGTGTGTCCGTCAATTCTAAGGATCCAGTCTATCTTATTTGGAATTTTTTCTGAAATCTCTTTTAAACTTAAACTTATGTTGTAAAGTTTTTCTTTACCACTTTCTTGAATAATATCGGAACCAGATTCAAAAAATATTTCTGAAGGAAATATGAATCTGTCACCAGAAACTATAATATCTTCCCGATCTCCAAGAACTTGTTTAATTTTTTTAAAAAATTCTGATTGATATTTACTTATCTCCTGAAGTCTTCCAGCAAGTGCTTGATTAAGTTTTTTTCCCAAATTTTGAATTTTAACTTTATTGTTTTTATCCTTTTCCTCAGCAGCAATTAAAAGGCTAGAAAGTTCGCTGAGTCTTTTGTTTAATTTTTCAATGTTCCTTTTCATTTCAAACATATCGACTTCATATTTTTTATTTTCTAATGATAGTGTCTCTAATTTTTCATTTCTGTTTTGAATATTCTCTAAAAGATTACTTCTCTCTTTTACGAGATCGCTTAATTCTTTATTCTTCATTTTTAAAATATATTGGTTTTTAGATAAATTTTCATTCAACTTATTTTTGTCAGCCTCAAGCTTTTCAAATTGATTCTTTAACTCTAAAAATCTTTTCTCAGCTTCTTTCTTTTTTCTTGTTACACCACCCAGTTGTTCAATAAGTTCCTTAACTTCATCGTCAAGGTTTGATATTTCACCTCTTTTCACCTCTAGTTGGTCGTTAAAATAAATTTGAGTAATAGTTGAAATTAATACTGTAAAAATAGTAACGATTAATAATGTACCGAGAACATCAACAAATCCTGGCCAATAATTAATTTCATAAAGATTTTTTCTTTTTGTCCTCACTACTTTTTACTTATATTAGCTATTGTTTTTGACAAAACCTTAATTTCTTCTTTAATTTCTTTATTGAGTGAAATATTTTCTGACAAAAATTTATTAACTTCATAAATTGATTTTGAAATAGATTCTTGATGAATATTTTGTTTATCAATAACTGATGTAGACTTCTTTAGATTTTCAGTTGTAACTTCTATCAAAGATTCAAGGTATGCAGGCGGTAAATTTTTTCTCTCTGATTCATCCATATTGATAAGAGTAAATTTTGTTTTTTGAGATAACTTTTCCTCTACTTCATTATAAAATCTATTTTGTGCTTGTCCTGATTGGATATCAAGAAATCCAAGAATTAAAGAGCCCCCAAGTCCAAATAAAGATGAACTAAAGGCAGTCCCCATGCCACTTAACGGCTCTTCTAAACCTTGTTTTAAAACTTTAAAAAGTTTTTGGGTGTTTTCAGAAAAATCGAGACTTTTAACTGTAATTGCGACTGAGTTTATTGTTTCTAAAAGACCCCAGAATGTTCCTAATAAACCTAAAAAAACTGTTAAGCCAACTAGATATCTTGATATTTCCCTATTTTCAGCTAGTCTTCCATCAAGGCTTTCCATAATTGATTTCATTGATGACTGTGAAAAGATTAAACTACCTGACTGTTCTCTAAGAAAAGTATCTAAATATTTTAAAAGATTTGGGGATTTTACACTTAGTTTTGTCTTATTTCCTTTAAGTAATTGGTTTAACCAATTAAGTTCGTTTGATAAAATTAAAAGTTGGCGAAGAACATAAATAATTCCACAAAAAATTACTATCAGAATTATTGAATTTAATGCTTGGTTAGTAAAAAAAAAACTTTTTAAATCATTTATGAAAAAAAAAAGGGTGACTGAAACTAATATTAAAAACATTAGTATTCGTAAAAAATATTTCCCTATAATTTTCATTAAGTACCAATAAAGGTTAATGTTAGCTCATTTTCCCAATTTTTTGAAATATTTCTTTTTTTATCAATTTTTATAGAAATCCTATTGTGTGAAATACCTTGATTAATTATAAAATTTCTTAAATACAACGCTCTTGTTTTTAGTAACTTTTTTTCAACTGGAGAGTTTTTAAATCCTTTAGGTGTAGATGAACCTATAACAATTTTAACCGGTTTATCAAGAATTGAATTTATGTATTCTTTAATTCTTTTTTTTTGTTTTAAACCTAATTCAATTGCACTCTCGTTGAAAAGTAAAGTTTCTTTTTTTTCATTTGATTTAAACTCTTTCACTTCCATTACAGATCGAGGAGAACTCAGAGCTGCAATTAAATCACCGTCTAAATTCTGTTGAGTATTATTATCATCTAAATCATCTAGATTTTTTTTTGGAAGTTTTTTTTTATTGTCTGTAATTTTAAAATCATCAATTATTTGATCTTTTCTTAAAAATGACTTTTTTAGAATATTTTCATCATAAAAAAGTTTAGTATTATCATCATCGATTGTTTCAATATTTTTTGATTCTTTGAAGTAAGAGAATTTTCTTGCCATGATTTCTTTTTCTCTTTTTTTAGCTAATTCATTTTTTTTTATTTTTTCTTCGATATTCTTTTTAACCATTTGAACATCCTTTTTCATATCTGATATACTATCTTCTTTATAACTTGGTCTAATTTGACTGGATTTGAAGTCTGATTTGTTAATAACTGTAATTTGAGTAACCTTGTCATTTGTAACTAAAGTTTTCTTTTTAGCTTCTATGATTGCTTTCTTTTTCTTTTCACTTTCTAGTGTACGCTGATCAACTTCTTTTTTTTTAAAAGTTTTTTTGAATAAGTCATTTTTTTTAGTATTTTTTTCATCTAGCCTTTTTGATTTTTCTAACTTTTCAATTTTTTTTTGGGCTAGATCTTCTTTTTTTTCGTCCTCCTCTTTTTTTCTTTTTTCAGAGAGCTTTCTTTTCTCTTCTATTTTTTTTTGTTTAATTAAACGTTTCTCTAATTCCTTTCTTCTTTCTCTTTCCTCTTTAAGCTTTGCTTGCTCGGCAAGTTTTTCCAATTTAAGTTGCTTTTTCTTTTCCTTTTGTTCTTTTTTAATTTGTTCTCTTAATTTTTTTTCTTGAATAATCCTTCTTTTTTCAATAAGTTTTTTTTCTTCTTCTTGTTTTTTTGCTAATAATTTTCTTTCAATTCTTTCTTCTTTAAGCCTTTGTTGCTCAGCAATCTTTTGTTTTTTTAACTCAATTCTCTTTCTTTCTAATTCTTGTTTTCTTTTTAGTTCTTCTGCGATAATTTTTTTTTCTTCAATTTTAATTTGTTCTTGTTGTGAAAACTTTTCTCTTAAACCTTCTCTGATTTTTTTTTCTGCAAGTATTTTGGCTTCTCTTGATTCCCTAATTTGTCTTTCTTTTTCCGCTTTTCTAGATTTTTCAATCTCTTTTTGCCTTTCTTTTTCTGCTTTTTCTTGATTTTTTAATTCTTCTAGTCGTTTCTTTTCTTGTGCTTTTTTAAGAGCTTTTTCTTCTTTTAATTTTTTCTTTTCGGCTTTCATTTCTTCTTTTAATCTTTTCTTTTCAGCCTTTTCTTGTTTTTTTAGTTCTTCAAGTCTTTTCTTTTCTTGTGCTTTTTTAAGAGCTTTTTCCTCTTTTAATTTTTTCTTTTCAGCCTTTTCTTGTTCCAAAAGTTCTTTTATCCTCTTTTTTTCCTGAGTCTTTTTTAATGTCTCCTCCTCTTTAAGTCTTTTTTTTTCTGCTTTCATTTCTTCTTTTAACCTTTTCTTCTCAGCCTTCTCTTGTTTTTTTAGTTCTTCTAATCTTTTCTTTTCTTCAGCTCTTTTAAGTGCTTTTTCTTCTTTTAATTTTTTCTTTTCTACTTTTTCTTTTTCTAAAAGTTCTTTAATTCTCTTTTTCTCCTCAGCTTTACGGGTAGCCTCTAGTTCTTTTTGCTTACGCTCTTCTTCAGCTTTACGGGTAGCCTCTAGTTCTTTTTGCTTACGCTCTTCTTCAGCTTTACGGGTAGCTTCTAGTTCTTTTTGCTTACGCTCTTCTTCAGCTTTACGGGTAGCCTCTAGT
>MDTB01160890.1_pt1 | contig 38425 bp, 31 predicted proteins | sample 811161 | NCBI WGS metagenome assembly MDTB01 (sample SAMN05326650, study PRJNA326480) | marine metagenome | isolation source: seawater | place: Mediterranean Sea | collected 2009 | reverse complement strand
AAATCTCTTGTAGTTCCTGGAATTTCTGATACGATAGCTTTATCATCATCAAGTAGAGAATTGAGTAGGGTAGATTTTCCTACATTTGGTTTTCCTAATATAATGACGTTAATTCCATCTTTTACTGCATTATTTAGCTTAAAGCTTTCAATCAATATCTTACAAAAATCATCAATTTCATCAATAAGAATAGTTAGTTTTTCTCTATTAGCGAACTCAACATCTTCTTCAGAAAAGTCAAGCTCAAGTTCAAGTAAACTTGAGAGATTAATTAAATCCGATCTTAATTTTTTTATTTTATTAGAGAAAACTCCTTTAAGATGATTAATAGCAATTTTATGAGCATTTTTAGATTTACCAGAAATTAAATCTGAGACCGCCTCTGCTTGAGAAAGATCAATATTTCCATTTAAAAAAGATCTAAATGTGAATTCTCCTCTTTCAGCTATTCTTGCTCCTAAATCTATAAGACAAAGTATTATTTTTTTTATAATTATTTCTGAACCGTGACATGATATTTCGACAATATTTTCTTTAGTATAGGATCTTGGTTCTTTAAATATGCTTATAACTACCTCGTCTATAATTATATTATAGGAAATTACATTTCCAAAATGAAGTGTATGAGAATCAACTTTATTTAGATCTTTTGAAGGAAAAATCTTATTTACGATATCAATTGAATCGTTACCTGAAACTCTTATTACAGCGGTAGGACCTGCTCCTTGAGGTGTAGATTGAGAAACTATAGTATCATTAATATTCATTGGAGGGCAAAAATACTAAAAGAGAAATTATATAGTCTAGATCTTAAAGAATGTTTTTAAACATTAATTTGAGTTATCCTAGAGCAACATCTAAACTCATCATCACAATAAATCCTACAACTAGACCCATTGTAGCTAAATCAACATTTCCCCCTCTGTGACTCTCTGGAATAACTTCTTCAACAACAATAAAAATCATTGCCCCTGCCGCAAAAGCTAAAGCATATGGTAAAATTGGATAAACTATTATTACAAAAGCAGCACCAATTACAGCAAATATTGGTTCTACAATTGCTGATAATTGACCCCATTTCCAAGAATTAAACTTACTAAAACCAGCTCTTCTCAGAGGCATTGATACCGCAAAGCCTTCAGGAAAATTTTGAATTCCTATCCCTAGTCCAAGAGCAACTGCTGAGCCAAGTGAAAAGACCGAAGCAAAATCTTGCGAAGCTAATGCACCAAAGGCTACACCAACTGCTAAACCCTCAGGAATATTATGTAATGCAATTGCTAATACTAGTAAAGATGTTTTTTTAAGATCAGTTTTTGGACCTTCTGCCTCTTCAATTTTACCAAAAACATGAAGATGAGGAATAGACTTATCAAGAAAATACATAAAAACTGCACCTAGAAAAAAGCCTATTGCAGGAGGTAGAAAAGAAGGCAAGGTGGATAAACCTAATTCATTTTGAATTTCAACTGCAGAAATTGCAGGTGATAATAATGACCAAAAACTGGCAGCAATCATTACACCTCCAGTAAATCCTAATGCTGCGTCTAAAAACTTTCTGTTAGTCGTTTTAAAGAAAAAAACTAGACCTGCTCCAATAGCAGTCAGAATCCAGGTAAATAATCCAGCATATAATGCTTGAGTTATTGCAGACGATTGTGAGGCAAAAAAATCAACTATTGTATTCATATTTTAAACTTTTGTTATTTTAATATTTTCAGCAATTACTTTTGAAATTATTACTGATCTGTTATTAATAAATATTTCAATAGAACTATCATATTCAATTTTATCAATAAGCTTAACCTCTGTACCTATTTCAATTTTTAATTTATTTAGAAGATTGAAAAACTCTTCATCCTCATTAATAATCCTAGATACAATACCTTTCTGACCAATATTTAAATCAGAGATTGAAATTTTATCTACAAAATCAATCTCACCCAACTTGTTAGGAATTGGATCGCCATGTGGATCTATTTTAGGATATTTTAAGTATTTATCTAAATTATCTATTAGTTGGTCAGAAGAAACATGCTCTAACTCTTCTGCAACTTCATGTATTTCATCCCATTTAAAATTTAATTTTTTAAACAAGAAAACTTCCCACAGTCTATGTTTTCTTATTATTTGTAATGCAATCTTAACTCCATTCTTTGATATTTTTGTCCCCTTATACTTCTGATGATATATCAAATTCTTTTTTGATAATTTTTTTATCATATCTGTTACTGATGCTGGTTCTATATTTAATATCTTTGAAATAGAGTTAGTTGTAACAAGTTTACTACCTGAGTCTGATAAATTATAAATTGATTTGAGGTAGTTTTCTTCTGACTTTGAAAGTATAAAATTAGTCATAACATAAAAATATTTTAGATATACCTAAATTAATTAAAATTCACAAAATGAGAATAATGATTTTAATATTTTTTGTTTTGTTTTCATGTACTAGTGATGATTCTAGGATGGGAGATCAAATGTATTCAAATAAAAATTATGAAGAAGCAATTAAGTTATATTCTGAGGGTCTTAAATTAAGACCCAATGATATTAAATCACTATACAGAAGAGCTAGATCGTACGAGGAACTTAAAATTTACGATAAAGCCGTTTCTGATTTTAATAAAATTTTAGAGATTGATAAGCAAAATGTTAACGCTTTACTTAGTCTATCTGTAAATTCATTAAGAAATAAAGATTATTTAAGTGGTGAATCATACTCTAAAAAGGCTATTAAATTAAATCCCGATTTAGATCAGGCACATTTCCTGTTAGGAAGATCTCTTCAATATCAAGGACAATTTAATGATGCTATGAAGTCATATAAAACATCTATATCTCTAAACTCAAATAATTCAGAAACATATTACCACATAGCTTTAATTTACCTAAAACTTGATGATTCGAATAATGCATGTAAAAACTTTAAAACTTCGGCATCGTTAAAAAATATAAAGGCAATAAGTTTATCGAAAGAATATTGTGATTAAATGAAAATTTTAATTTTAATTTTAAATTTTTTAGTAATGGAAAATAAGACTGCTACTTTTGGATCTGGTTGTTTTTGGTGTACTGAAGCTATTTTTGAACTTGTGGAAGGTGTTGAAAGTGTAGAGTCAGGTTATTCTGCAGGAAAAACTGAAAATCCTACATATAAAGAAGTCACATCTGGAAAGACAAATCATGCAGAAGTCGTAAATATTGAATTCGATCCATCTAAAGTCTCATATGCCGAACTACTCGAGATATTTTGGAGAACTCACGACCCAACAACTTTAAATAGACAGGGTGCTGATGTAGGAACTCAATACAGATCAATTATCTTATATCATGACGCAAAACAGAAAGAATTATCAGACAAGATAATGAAAGAATTAGATAATTCTGGCTCATGGGATAGTCCCATAGTAACACAAATTGAAAAGTTTGAAAGGTTTTACACTGCAGAAAATTATCATCAGGATTATTTCAAGCTTAATCCTAATAATGGATATTGTGCATATGTAATAGCACCCAAAATTGATAAGTTTAAGAAGGTTTTTGATTCTTATTTAAAAAATTAATATTAATAGTCAATCTCTTTTATGATTTTCATAATTTGAGTACCAAATTTCATTTCATTTTTGAAGAGATTGTATTTTTTTAATATTTTATAACTAATGAGGGTTAGATTTATTTATTACTTAAAATAATTTTAATATTTTACAAAAAAACTTAATTAATTAAAATGTCACAAAAATCAAAACTTGAATATATATGGCTTGATGGATTTAAGCCTACACAAAGTCTAAGAAGCAAAACAATGGTAAGGAGAGATTTCAATGGTAATCTTGACGAATGTCCTATGTGGTCATTTGATGGAAGTTCTACGTTACAAGCCGATGGAAATGATTCTGATTGCCTATTGAAACCAGTAGCAATCTTTTCTGACCCTGACAGATCTAATGGATTCCTAGTGATGACTGAGGTATTAAATGCTGATGGTAGTCCCCACGAATCTAATGGTAGGGCAACCATTGATGATGATGATAATGATTTTTGGTTTGGTTTTGAACAGGAATATTTCTTAATTGATACACTCACTAATTTACCATTAGGCTTTCCTGATAATGGTTATCCCGAACCTCAAGGACAATATTATTGTAGTGTAGGTGCTAAAAATTCTTTTGGTAGGGAATGTGTTGAAGAACATCTAGATCAGTGCCTTGAAGCTGGTATTAATGTTGAGGGTATTAATGGTGAAGTTGCAACTGGACAATGGGAATATCAAATATTTGCAAAAGGAGCAAAAAATGCAGGTGATCAAGTCTGGATTGCAAGATATTTAGCTGAAAGAAATGCTGAAAAATATGGTTTAGCAATTGATTTACATCCAAAACCAGTAAAGGGAGATTGGAATGGATCAGGAATGCATGCAAATTTTTCAAATGAAGTTATGAGGACCTCTGGAGATGAAAAAATATTTAATAAAATTTGTGAAGAATTTGGAAAAAACATATCAAAACATATTGATGTATACGGGGCAGACAATAATCAAAGGCTTACAGGATTACACGAAACGCAGTCAATAGATAAATTCTCTTATGGTATATCTGATAGAGGTGCATCAATAAGAATTCCTATTGGAACCGTTGAAGATGGTTGGAAAGGAAGATTAGAGGATAGAAGACCAGCTTCAAATGGTGATCCATACAAAATAGCATCTGTTATTGTGTCAACTACAAAATCTGCAGTGTAGAAGCACATTTTTTTTTATTAGTTTTGCTCTTATGCTTTCTAATAATAATTTTAATTTTTTTAAAATTTTCATTTGGAATTTTTCTGAAGCTATTTCCTCTATCAAATCAAACAAATTAAGAGTTTTCCTAACTTCGGCTATAATATCTATTGGAATATCCTCTCTGGTAGGAATATTAACATCTATTGATGGTATACAACAATCTGTTTCTAGTAGCTTTTCAGAGCTTGGTTCAAATAGCTTCTATATTAGGAGTCTGAGAAATGACAGGGGTAAAGAATCAGGGATAATTAAAAAAAATTATCCAATAATTAAGTATAGAGAAGCTAAAGACTTTATTACCAGATACGATGGCTCAGGAGTAGCTTCAATAAGTACTAGAGTTACACCAATTGCTGAATTAAAATATAAGTCCGAAATAACTAACCCCAATGTAGTAATTGATGCCGGAGATCATAAATTTGTGATAACTAATCAAAAAGAAATTATATCTGGTAGAAATTTTACCCAAACTGAAAATAAAAATGGCAATTTTGTTACCATAATTGGTTCAAGAATTAAATCAACACTTTTCAAGAATAATGAAGACCCTATTAATAAATTCATTACTGTAAGAGGTAATAAATTCAAGGTTATAGGGGTTTTAGGTGAGCAAGGTAGTTCTTTTGGTCCTGGAGGAGATAATTTAATTATTATACCAATTGAAACCTCAAGAAAACTTAAACCATCTTCAAGATATGAAATTACTATTCTTGTAAACGATCTTGATAAAGTCTCCAATGATATTGACTATTCTAGAGGCTTATTTAAACTAATTAGAAGAGATTTAATAGGCTCTGAAGATTCATTTCAGATTGGTAAAAATGAATCCTTAAATGAAAACTTAGGTGAAATAACTGGTTATTTAAAAATTGGAGGCTTTACAATAGGTTTTATTACCTTATTAGGAGCATCAATTGGATTAATGAATATAATGTTAGTTTCAGTAACTGAGAGAACAAGAGAAATTGGAGTTAGAAAATCAATAGGAGCAACGCCAAATATTATTAAAAATCAATTTCTTTTAGAATCTATCCTAATATGTTTAATTGGAGGAATAGGAGGAATTATATTGGGGATGTTATTTGGTAATTTGGTAACAATTTATATTGGTGGTGGTAGTTTTATTATTCCATGGCTCTGGATATTATTCTCACTTATAATAAGTACCATAGTAGGAATTATTAGTGGGTATTTACCTGCAAAAAAAGCGAGTGAATTAGATCCAATTGAATCTCTTAGATTTGAATAAAATTAAAATCCAAAAAATTTATTAAGGAAAGTAACTATAAAAATAGTACCCAATATCAGAGGACATATGTAAGTGATAGAAATGTTAATATATTTCTCAACATAAGAGCCTTTATATCCAGGATTTCCTTTGCTTATCTCCTCTGAAAGGCTTTTCTTTTTCCATATATATGTTACGTACAAAGTGATCATCAATCCACCAAAAGGTAGTAGTGTGTCATTTGAAACATCAATTATAAAAGTCATAAAGTCTACTGGGTTCTCTGAACCAAAATACGTTACAAACTCAGTAAAAAATACATATTTACCTTGTGAAAGTGCTGAAGGTATACCTATCAGTAGTATAACAAAAGCAACTATCCACACTGAATATTTTCTATCAATCTTATACTCGTCAACTAAATAACTAACAGGCACTTCAAGAAGTGAAACGGTTGAAGTAATTGCCGAAAAAGATAGTAAAATAAAGAATGTAGATCCTACAACTATACCAGTTACATTACCTAAATTTTGAAAGATTTTAGGAAATACCTGAAATATTAATCCTGGTCCACCTTCAGTTTCTATGCCTGATGAAAAAACAAAAGGGAAAATAATTAATCCTGACAAAAATGCTATTCCAACATCAGTAAGAGTTATTAAAGCTGCGGAGTTTATTATGTTATTTTTACTATCTACATAACTTCCGTAAGTAATTAGCATTCCCATACCAAGAGATAATGAAAAGAAGGCTTGACCAAGTGCATTACCAGCTACAGTTAAGTTAATTTGTGAAAAATCAGGTACTAAATAAAAAATAATTCCATTAATAGAATTTGGAAGTGTAAGTGCATATATAATAAGTAGTAGAATAATAATTATTAATGAAGGCATTAATATTTTTGCTGCTTTTTCAATCCCTTTTTCGACACCTCTAGAGACAATTAAAGCTGTTAAAAACATAAACAGAATAGAGTAAAAAAAAACATTTTGGATATTATTTTGATAGGATCCAAAATTATCTGATATATCGAAATTACCTGTAATCATCTCAATAACATAACCTAAAACCCAACCAGCTACTACTGTGTAAAATGATAATATCAACACACCACATAAAACTCCCATCTTACCAATAAAATTCCATTTTTCATGTCCAAGTTCATTAAATGCTCCGATAGCATTTTTATTTGTTTTTCTACCAATGGCTATTTCTGACACTATTACAGGAAAACAAAGGATAAAACAGAAAAATAAATACATTATTAAAAATGCAGCACCTCCGCCATTACTTACTTCAAAAGGAAATTTCCAAATATTTCCCAATCCAACAGCAGATCCTGATGCGGCAAGTATAAAACCAAGTTTTGAGTTAAAAGAACCTCTTTTCATTATACTTTTAAATTTCTTAAATCTACAGGAACTACTTTTGATACCCCTTGTTCTGGCATTGTTATGCCATAGATTATATCTGCATTATTCATAGTCCTTTTATTATGTGTTACAATGATAAATTGTGAACTAGATGAAAATTTATTAATAATTTTATTGAATTTATCAATATTATTATCATCAAGTGGGGCATCCACTTCATCAAAAACACAAAATGGAGCTGGTTTTAACAAATATATAGCAAATAGGAGAGAAGTTGCAGTTAATGTCTTTTCACCACCTGATAACTGATTTATAGTTAATGGCTTTTTTCCTTTAGGCTTTGCCATGATTTCAATTGAAGATTCCAAAGGATTTTCAGGATCATTTATAACTAAATCACAATCATCATCATCAGTAAATAATGACCTAAACACTGTCTTAAAATTATCTTTTATTTTTTCAAAGGACTCAATAAATGATTCTTTTGCAACTAAATCAATTTCTTGAATTGTTTTGAGAAGAGAATCTTTTGCTTCAAATAGATCTTCTCTCTCTTTTATAATAAATTCATGCCTTTCTTGTATTTCTTTATATGCTTCCATTGCTAATGGATTAATTTGACCAATTTTTTCAATTTTATCCTTTAGCTTATCTCTTCTTGATTCAAGTTTTTCAACTGAATTATTTTCAAACAATTCTTTGTCAATTTTACAGCTATCCAATTTTATATCAAATTCAACAGAAATTCTTTGATACATTGAATTTAGATCAAGATCAGTATCGTAGATATTTGTCTTTAGTTCACTTATTAATTCTACATTAATATCTTTTTTCTTTTGTAATTCCCTAATAGATGTATCATCAAAATCAATGGTGGATTTAATTTTATAATAATCATTTTCAGAGTTTTCTAAATCTTTTTCTGAGGATGATTTATCATTATACAAGTTTATAAGAATATCATCTTTATCATCTTTAACTGATGAAAGGATAGTATATTCTTTCTCTGAGCTTAGAAGTTTCGATTGGTTTTCATCAATTCTCTTTTTATTAAAATCATATGTTATAGATTTGTATTCCAACTCTTTCTCTAATGATTCAATTTTTGATTTAAGATTATTATAATCAATTTCAGAGGATGATAAATCCTTAGATTTATCTGAAAACATTTTATTTATTCTTATTGTCTCTTTATTGTCTTCCCTGAATAGTTCCTCTATAATTTTAAATGATTTATCTATAGATTTAATTTCTATATCCAGTGAATCTAAATTTTTTAATATTTTGTTTTTATCTATTTTTTCAAGAAAGAGTGATTTTTCTAGTTGTGACTTCTTATTTGATATATTTTTAATGTTAATTGATATCTCGAGAAACTGTTCTTCAACATCTTTAATATCTGATATTTTAATATTTTGATTTTTAAGTTTTTCCTCATACTTCAAAAACTGTTTCTTATTTTTATCAAGCTTATTTAGATTCTTTTTTAATAATATTTTTGAGGATTTTAACTCTTTATCGATGCTCTTGATAGAGAATTTAGATCGTTTATTACTTTCTTGGTCAAATTTTATACTTTTTTTTAATTCTGATATGTTTTCATTTAACATCTTTGATTTTTCTCCCTTTATTCTAATCATCTCTTCGTGATCTCTTATCTTATCTAATATTTTATTGAGATCCTCCTGTTTTCTTTTTAATTTTTTTTCGTAAGGTATAAGCGAAGATTTAGATGACTCAATTGCTGCATTTTTTTTTGCAAGATTACTTGAAACTTTTGTGTTATCATTTTCTAGTTTTTTAAGTTTCTTTTTATTTTCTTCTTGTCTTAATCTCGAATTCTCTGAATTTTTGAGAGCAACGTTGATACTGATATTTTTATAGTCCTCCTTATATGAATAATATTTTTCTGTCTGCTTTGCTTGTCTTTTTAGAGATCTAAGGTTTTTTTCAATTTCGTATACCAAGTCCTCAACTCTGTCAAGATCTGATTCTGTTTGTTTTATTTTGTTAAAAGTCTCTTTTTTTCTTTTTCTAAATTTTGATATACCAGCAGCTTCCTCAAATAAACTTAATCTTGAGTTATCCTTATCATTTAAAATATTATCAACCATTGAGAGTTCTATAATTGCATAGTTGTTTGAGGAAATTCCAGTGTCCAGGAATAGATTTGTGATATCTTTAAGTCTACACTTAATATCATTTAGAAGGTATTCGCTGTCTCCAGATCTAAAGTATTTTCTTGTTACAGTAACAGTAGAATATTCTGTTGGTATAAGATTTTTGGTATTATCAAATGATATCGAAACTTCAGCCAATTGTAATTTTTTTCTAGATTTACTACCATTAAATATTATATTTTCCATTTTATCTGACCTCAAAAGGCTAGTTTTTTGTTCTCCAAGAACCCATCTCATTGCATCTACAACATTCGATTTTCCACACCCATTAGGACCAACAATACCAGTGACACCTTTATTGAAATTAATTACAGTCTTGTCACCAAAACTTTTAAAACCTTTTATTTCAATTTTATTTAACCTCATTAAGATTTATGGATTATTTTTGATAAATAAATATAATATATATAAACATGGATTTCCCAGATTTAACAGAATATATAGGGCCTATTATATTTGGCCTAATTGCTTGGCTTTCAAGCTACTTTGGAAATAAAAAAAAACCAACTGAGGTAAATAAAAAAGTTGGGGAAAAAAAAGAAGATACATTTACAAATCAATTTAATGATTTTTATGAAAAAATAGTTGAGCCTGAGAATCTTGACAAAGATAACGTTAAACCTAAGATTCTATTTAACAAAAAAGAAAGTAAAGGAATTAATGAAATTCAAAACTCGAAAATGGATGATGTTATGCTCAATGAATCTAACCCTGAAATTAATCAAGATATTAAATCATCAACTATTTCATCACAAAAAAAGATGACAGCAAATGTTCAAGATTCAGGAAAAGATGAAATTAAAATAAAGCAAAAAAGTGTAGTCAAGATAAGAAAAAGAATAAAAACAAAAGAAGGTCTAAAAGAAGCATTTATATTAAAGGAAATATTAAATAGAAAATACGATTAACGATTTTTAATATCAACATAATTTCTGTGATTTTCACCTAAATATATTTGTCTTGGTCTTCCAAGTGGCTCTTTATTTTCTCTCATTTCGACCCATTGAGATATCCAACCAGGAAGTCTTCCAAATGCAAACATAACAGTAAACATTTCAGGAGGAAATCCTAAAGCCCTATAAATAATTCCACTATAAAAATCGACATTTGGATATAACTTTTTGCTAACAAAATAATCATCTTCTAAAGCTATTTTTTCTAGCTTTTTTGCTAAGTCTAAGACTGGATCATCAACACCAAGTTTTTCTAATACATTATCTGCAGCTTTTTTGATTATTTTAGCTCTAGGGTCAAAATTTTTATATACTCTATGACCAAATCCCATTAATCTAAATGGATCTGATTTATCCTTAGCTTTTTTAATATATTTATCAATGTTATTATTATCATTCATAATTGTATCTAACATTTCAATAACTGCTTGGTTAGCTCCTCCATGTAATGGCCCCCATAGTGCATTAATTCCAGCAGATATTGATGGATATATACTTGATTGAGCTGAACCAACTATCCTTACTGTAGAGGTAGAGCAATTCTGTTCATGGTCAGCATGTAAAATTAAAAGTTTGTTGAGTGCATCAGTAACAACCGGATTAGGTTCATATTGAAGTGAAGGAAGAGAAAACATCATTTTTAGAAAATTTGAACAATAATCAAGATTATTATCTGGATAAATTATTGGATGACCATTTCTTTTCTTATACGACCATGCAGCGAAAGTAGGGAATTTACCAAGAATTCTAACTATACTTAAATCTACTAATTCTCTAGATCTACTTGGATCAAGAGACTCAGGATAGAAAGCTGTTAAACTAGTAATTAATGAAGATAATACGCCCATAGGATGGGCTTTTGATGGGTATCCATCTAGAATTATTTTAAAATCTTCATGAACCAAGGTGTGAAACCTTATTTCATGTTCAAATTTATCTAGTTGATCTTTTGTTGGTAAGTTTCCATATATTAATAAATAACAAACTTCTGTAAAAGTTGATTTAGATGCAAGATCTTCAATAGAATAACCTCTATGTCTAAGAATTCCCTTTTCTCCGTCAAGGTATGTAATTTTACTTGTTGTAGCTCCAGTATTCTTATAGCCTTTATCAAGAGTTATAAGTCCTGTTTCAGATCTTATTTTTGAGATGTCAATTGCATCCTCATTTTCTGAACCGCTTATTAAAGGTAAGTTAATTTCTTTGCCATCGTATATAAGTTTAACCGACTTTGACATATTTTAATTATTACCAAGAATTATCGGTAATCCATCTTTACCACTACCAACAACAACAACCTTAGAGTTAGGTGACTCAGCAAGTTTACTTGTTGCTTCGATACCTCTCATTCTAAGCAGGTTAGGGGTTAGGCTATTATTGATAATCCTATTAGCATCAGCTCTACCAGTAGCTTCAATTCTAATTCTTTCAGCTTCACTTTTTTCTCTTTCAAGTCTATATTGATAAGCTAATGCCTCTTGTTCTTGTTGAAGTTTATTTTCAATAGCAGATTTAATTTGATTTGGAAGAGTTATTGATCTTATAAGCAATGATCTCATTACAATATTGTTACCTGGCTTTTTAAGTACTTCACTTGCTTCTTCTTGAATCAAATTTTCAACTTCAGCTCTTTTTGTTGAGTATATTTCTTCAGCGGTATATCTTCCCATAACATCTCTAACAGTTGATCTGAATACTGGCCTAACAAGTCTTCTTAAATAATCAAATTGGTATGTTTCATAAATTTCACCAACGCTGTCATAATCTAAGTGAAAATTCATTGTAACATCAACATTTATACTTAATCCACTACCATCAAGGACATCAATAGTTTCTTCAACTAAATTGTCAGTGATATCAAATCTGTAAAGATCATTCCAAGGCGCCTTAACTCCAAATCCAGGTTTAACAACATTTTTTTTGTCAAGTCCTGTATCACCGAACTTATAAAAGATAACTGCCCTTTCTGTTGATTCTATTACATAAAAAATACTAGACGCAAAAGAGAATAAGATAGTAAGGCTAAATAATAAAAAAACAATAACTGAAACTAATTTAGAATTTTGCATATTAATTTAATTTTAATACAAATATAAGCTTATTCGACAATAATAAAAGTATAATTCTTTTTACCCTTTTGTAATAAAAGGTATTTTTTAAAATGTAGATTTGATGAAAAATCGTAGTTATCAATTTGTATTTTTTCTTTATTAATCATAAGTCCATTATTTTTTATCATTCTGATAATTTCAGACTTTGAAGAAAATATCTTGAAATTTGTTGATTCAGTAAGTAAGGTCTTAAAATCTTTATCTAAATCAGATCTGTTAATTTTGACACATGGTACTGCAGTTGAAATGGATTTTAATGTATCTTCTGTTAATGCATAAAAATCATCCTTTGTTGATTTTCCAAATAAAATTTTAGATGTTGATTTTGCTATATTTAGTGAACTTCTGTCGTGTACAATTTCTGTAATTTCATCAGCAAGTGAATTTTGTAACAATCTTAGATGTGGTTCTTTTTTATGATTTTTAATAAGTTTATCAATATTTTCTTTACTTTTTAATGAAAATATTTTGATAAACTTTATAGCATCTTCGTCAGAAATATTTATCCAAAATTGATAAAACTTATATGGACTTGTTTTCTCAGGGTCTAGCCAAACATTTCCTTCTTCAGTTTTTCCAAATTTCCCTCCATCTGACCTAGTTATAAGAGGGGTTGTAAGTGCATATGATTCGCCATTTGAAGCTTTTCTTATTAATTCATTACCTGTCAAAATATTACCCCACTGATCTGAACCTCCAAATTGAATTCTTACATTTTTATTTTCCCATAACCATAAAAAATCAAATCCTTGAATAAGCTGATATGTGAACTCTGTAAATGAAATACCAGATTCTAATCGATTTTTAACTGACTCTTTAGACATCATATAATTAATGTTAATATTCTTTCCGATATCTCTTAGAAAATCAAGAAGATTAAAATTTTCAAACCAGGTTTTATTATTTACGATTGAAGCTGCATTTTCTCCAGAAAATTTTAAAAACTTTTCAAACTGCAGTTTTATCTTATTTTGATTATTGTCAATGGTGTTTACGTCTAAAAAATTTCTTTCTTTACTTTTCCCCGATGGATCACCAATCATTCCTGTAGCTCCACCAATTAAAACAATGGGCGTATTTCCATAGTTTTGAAAATGCACTAACGTCATAATTTGGACTAAATTTCCAATGTGCAAAGAATCTGCAGTCGGATCAAATCCTATGTAACCAACTGTTTTATTTTTAGAAAGAAAACTATCTGTAGATGGAGTCATGTCGTGGATCATTCCTCTCCATTTCAGTTCATCAATAAAATTTTTCATAGAAATCTTTTTATATAAGTATTATCATGCAATATTATTAAAAACTATTTACTTTTAAAGAATTAAATAATGATAGAATCCTATTCTCAAATTTTTCAAAATTTGAAAAAAGATGTTTACTCCTATGTATATCTTTTGATGGGAGAGGAGACTTTTTATATTGATAAATTATCAAATTATATTGAAGATAATTTCATTGATAAGAGTTTGAAATCTTTCAACCATGAAGTTCATTATGGAAGAGATTCAGATATTAAATCCATTATTAGTTCTTGCAATAGCTTTCCTATGATGTCTAATAAAAAACTTGTTTTAGTAAAAGAAGCTCAAGAAATGGATTTTTTTAAAAGGTATAATGAAAAAAGTATTGAACTTTTTAATAATTATCTTGATAAACCTAACACCTCAACTTTACTTGTTATTTGCCATAAAAATAAATCTTTAGATAAAAGAAGTAAACTTTATAAATCATTCCTAGAAAAATCTACTATTTTAGATTCCTCATCAAAAGTAAATAAGGTTTATGATAACCAGATTCCAAGTTGGATTAATCGACAAGTTGTTGAGAATGGATACAAAATTGATGAAAAGTCAACATTTTTAATTGCTGAAAACGTAGGAAATAATTTAGAGAGAATTCATAATTCTCTTGAAAAAATAATGTTAAATAAAGAAGATAAAAGCATTACTCAGGATGATGTTATTAAGTTTGTTGGAATAAGCAGAGACTATAATTTTTTTGAATTTCAAGATAGTCTAATAGATAAAGATTCATTAAAATTTTCTAAGATCTCACAGTATTTCACATCAAATGAAAATAAATATCCATTTCAGCAGTTGTTGATTTATATGTTTTCTTTTTATTCAAAATTATTAGTCATAAAAAATAAAAATCTAGATAATCCTCAGTCAATTGCTACAGAACTTAATATGCACCCTTTTGTGGCCAAATCATATAATAGAGCTTCCAATAAATATTCTGTGGATAAGATTAAACAAATTTTAGAATATTTAAGCGAATTAGATTTGATATCTAAAGGCATTAAATCATTAAAATTTAGTTATAATTCTACAGTTAGGGAAATGAGCTATAAACTTTTTTAATAATGATAATAATATTTTTATTCTCATTTTTATTAATAACTAATGTTGCTATATCTGATAACAATAAACTATCAAGATTCTATGGTAGTCAGCTTTATGATCTGTATATAGATGAATACAATAAATATGAAAATTTTAATGCCAATGATATTATCTATCATAATAATTACCTTATATCTATTCTAAAATCAAGCAGAAGTAAAAATTTTAAACAACAGTTCAGGTCCGAAATTGAAAACTTTATTAATACTAATCCAAAAAATATTACCGAAGAATTAATCAGAGAGTACGGTATTTATGAATTCTCAAATTATAGATATAAAAATTCAATTAAACTTTTAACTAAAATTGATTTAAAAAACTCTAATTACTATTTGGGTTTATCCTATTATTTTTTGGGGGAGTATAATAAATCTTTAGTGAGGCTCTCTAAAATAAAAAATCGTTCTGAGGAATTAAAATTTATTTTAGGTGTTATATACTATCAAACTAATGATTTTGATAAATCAGTGCAATATTTTAATGAAATTGGTGGTTTATATGAATCAAAAAAACTTCAGTATTTAATTAATATATATTTTCTAAAGGGAAATCATGAAAAGGTTTTGGAATATGAATCTCAAATATCTGAAAATACTGAAAACTTAGATTATATTTCTTACTTTATAGGAAAATCACATCTTATTAAAGAAAACTATGAAAAATCAATTGATAATTTTTTAAAGATTAAAAGTGATATTGATAGGGGAGATGAGATAAAATATCTTGTCGCTTATTCCTATTATATGAGTGAAAAATTAAAAATAGCAAAAAATAAGTTTAATGAGCTTACTAAAATTAGAACTAAGTATAAACAACTTGCATCTTATTATTTAGGATCTATTTTTTATGATGAAGGTAATTATAATATTGCAAAAAATTATTTTTATGCCTCTTACAAAGAAAATTTAGATAGTTTTTATACTAGAAATTCCTTATTTAACTATTCCAAATGTCTATTTGAATTAGGTAATTATAATCTTTCAATTAAAACATTAGAAAAATTAAAATCAGAATTTCCAAAGTATAAAATCACCGAAGTTAATGAGTTAATTAGTGAAAATTATTTTCTAACTAATGATTATGAAAGAATTTTAAGTTATTTAAATAGTATTGAAAATAAGTCTAGAAAAGAAAAACAAAAGTTTAAGTTCATCCTGTATCAAAAAGGTGTAAATAATTTTAATAATGGAGATTTCAAAAATGCAATTAAATATTTTAGGTTAAGTTCTGAAATTGATGTTGAAAATATTGATTTATTTACAAAAGCTATCTATGGTATGGCTGAGGCATATTTCATTACAAATCAGTACGAAAAATCTAAAATTTTATTAAATACATATCTTTTTGAAAAATCCAATTATAATAAAAATGTAAAAATAAAATCATTAAAATTGATGGGTTACACACTTTTCAATATGAATGATTATTCTAATTCTGCTATCTATTTTGACAGGTATTTAAAGAGTAAAAATATTAAGTCACCAGTGAATATTGATAACGAAGATTTAGATGTTTTTATTAGGTTAGGTGATTCATATTACGCCTCAAAAAATTACAGAAAATCATTGTTTGTTTATAATAAGATTATAGAAAGCGAATATTTAGATAAAAATTATATTATATATCAAATAGCATTATGTTACTATGGATTAAATGAATATCAAAAATCATTTGATTATTTAGATAGAGTTATTGCAAATTTAGACAAATCCTTACTTGATGATGCTTTGTTTAGAAAAGCACAAATATACTTTGAGACATCAGCATTCGATAAATCGATTGAATTTTATTCTGAAATTATTGATAAAATAAGATTTAGTAAATATTTACCTTATGCATATTTAAATAGAGCAACATCTTATTTTAATTTAAAATCCTATGATCAAGCAGAAGTAGATTTTCTTTTTATTTTAGAAAAAATAGAAGATAAAAATATTCAGTCAGAGGCATTGCTTGGAATACAAAAGGTAGTTTCTTTTACTGATAACTTTACATTACTAAATAAACAGATTTCAAATTATAGATCAAGATTTCCTGATAATGATGATATACAAAAAATTGAATATGAAAACATAAGAAACCTATATTTTAATCAAAAATATGAAGATTTAATTGATCAAGTTACTACTATCGACTCGTTAGGAAAAAATATTATTAACAGAAATGAAATTGATTATTATATGGCTGAATCATATTTTAAGACCAATAATTTGTTAGATGCAGAAAAAATTTATGTAAAAATATCTGATAGTATTATTAACTCAAAATATTTATCGAGATCTGTTAACAGGTTAGCATCAATTAATCTAAAACTTAAAAATTATGATAAATCAATCAAATACTACAAAAGCCTTCAAAATATAAGTAAAAATAATAGAGAGAGAATTGAGTCTTTTATTGGTATATTATCAAATTATTTTTACTTAGAAAGTTTTGATTCAGTTTTATATTATTCTCAGAAAGTAAATGAATTTGATAAAATTTCATTTAACAACAGAAATAAAATTAATTTATTGTCTGCTAAGTCTTACCTAAAAAATAACAATACGTCAGCAGCCATTGATATATTACTTAAGACAATTAACTTAGTTAGTGATGAAAGTGCTGCAGAAGCAAATTTATTACTAGCTAAAATTTTTTTTGAAAGAGGTCAGAAAACACAAGCTTTAGAAACTTTATATTCTCTTAATGAAAACTTTCAATCATATCCTTATTGGGTAGGTAAAAGTTATATTACTATAGGGGAAATCTTTATATCTGAAAAAGATAATTTTCAAGCTGAAGCTACACTATTATCTATTGTAGAAAACACAAATATTGAAGAAATTAAAAACGAAGCTCAAGAATTACTTAATAAAATAATTTCTAATGAAAAATCTTTATAGAATTATTTTTCTAATAATTGTAACGAATCATCTTAATGCTCAAAATGATGAAGGCGAAATTGAGGATGCACAAGTCCTTATTGAAAAAAACAGTAGTATAATACTTCAGAATTCAGACAAAAGTATAGATAAGATAGATTTAGAGGTGAATAATTTCAAAAAGTTTAAAACAACTTTTGAAATAATTAATTTCAAATTTGCTAATGACACAAGAAAAATTGATAAAAAACCAGTTAATGATATAAAATTAGAAAATAATTATCCTACTGAACTTAAAATATTAGGTGGTAATTATAAATCATATCTTTTTCAATTTAATCCGCAATATAAGTTTAATGATAAATTATTTGTTTACTCTAATTTCTTTTTGAAATCAAACTCTAAAGGTTCTTTAAATGAGGATTTATCAAAAAATAAACTTTACGATAATAATATTACTATTTATTATAAATTGAATAATTACAATTTAATTAGTTCAAATTTATCACTTATTTCATCATCTAACGGCTTTTACGGGTTCAAAAATGACTTTCAAATATCTGATCAATTAAAAAACAACTTAATATCGGTAAAGAATAATTATATATATAATTTTTCTTGGCTAGGGTTTAAGAAAGATTTACATTATAAACTAGTATTATCAGGGCAAAATTTAAGGGAAAATAGTTTTATCAAAATAGCTGAAAACAAATTTGATCTTAATGGAAACATATCTCTTAAACTAAAAAAAATAAATTTTTCCCTAGAACCATTAATTAACTTTTATAAACTTGGAAATTTTTCATCAACCATATCAGGAAATGTTTATCCATTGAACATTAGGAAATTTGAAATTCCTCTTTCGATGAAATATTTTGGTAAGAATTTTTCTGTAGGAATATCAACTAAATATTCATCATTAAAAAGAGAATTGAAAAAACCCGAAAAGGTTAATAAATTTTATTCTAAATTAAACTTTTCATTTTCTAAAGATATTTTATCAGTATTTATAAGTATTGAGGATGATCTTTCACATGAAAGTTATTCAAATATTATTAATGATTTTCCTTATTTGTACGATCCCTATTTATTTAACAATATATCATTTATAAAAACTCATTATAATTTTAAATCAAAAGTGTATTTTGATTTATCAGAAAGCGTAAATATAAATTTTGGATTTCAAAGACTGAGTTTAGCGGGCAACCTTGATTATGACTTTTATAGGGGAGATATATTGCCTCCCGAAATCTCTTTTCCTATCTATTTATACACAGTTTTAAGAAATAATGACCAAGAATATATAAATAAATATGAAATTAACGCAGATATTAAAATTGCAGATAATTTTAGCAGCAAATTTGAACTTATCTATAATCAATACGAGGAAATAGAAGTTTTTATGCCTAACTATGAAACGAAAATATCAGGAATATATAATTTAAAGAAAATCAAAGTTGATTTAAATCTTGACATGTTATTTAGTAATCATGGATTAAATTTCAATAATGAGACATTTAGAATGAATAATATTTTAAATCTAAATTTAAATTCTTTTTATCAAATTAATGAGAATGTCAAAATACATTTTAATATTGATAATATTTTAAATAACTATAACGAATTATTTTTTATGTATCCTCAACTTGGTACTAACGTTATGTCTGGTTTATCGTGGAAGTTTTAAAATGAAGAATTATAATGATTTTGGTTTAAAAAAAGTTGATTTTAATAAGAGAAAAATTAAAAATAAAAATAATTTAATTTTTCCGTTTATTTTAATATTAATTTCATTAACAATTTTTTTGTATTATAATAATCAAGATTTATTAATGGTAAATTATGATAACAAATTGTCTGTAGAAGTCAGTTCTTCAGAGACCCTAATGATGAATGATGTAGTAGAATCGGATTCTTTACATAATAATGATACCATATCAAATAAATTAATTAATCATACACAAATTCAATTTGAAAAACAGATTGTTGAAATAGATTCTGTTACAGGAAATTATTTTATTATTGAGGGAAGCTTTTCAAATTATAATTTATCTTTAAACAGAGCTATGACATTATCAAATCAAGGATTCCAACCTATAATTATCATACCAAAAAATAATAATATGTTCAGAGTAGCAGTTGATATGTATATAGACTTAGAAATTGCAAAAGAAAGTCTTCAGGCTTATAGAAATAAATTAAATAACAGATTATGGATACTCAGATATTGATTTCTCAAATTTTAAGTGGTTCTGATTCTATTGTTGTAATTAATTCTCCACAAGAACTTACAGTATTAGAGCTTTTATTAAAAGGTGGTTTTATGATGCTACCTCTTTTAGTATTATTTTTTATAACCATATATATATTGATAGAAAAAATTTTAGTGATAAATAGAGAATCACAATCTCCTAAAAATTTTAATGGAGAAATCCTTAGCAGAATCAAAAATGATGATATTAACGGTGCTAAATTAATTTGTGAGGATGTAAATAATCCTGTCTCTAGAATGTTACTTAAAGGATTAAACAAGTTTAATACAAGTCTTAAAAATATTGAAACATCTATTGAAAATGTTGGAAAAATTGAAATATATAATCTAGAGAAGAAACTTAGCATGCTTGCTACAATATCAGGCGCAGCACCGATGATTGGATTTTTAGGTACGGTAACAGGAATGATTCAGGCATTTATATCAATAGCTGAAGAGGAGGGAGCTGTAAGTCCAAAATTATTATCTAGTGGTATATACGAGGCAATGTTAACAACAGCAGCTGGTTTATTTGTTGGAATTATTGCTTATTTAGCTTACAATTATTTGGTAACAAGAGTTGAAAAACTAATCCATAATATGGAATATACTACTATTGAGTTTATTGAAACACTTCAATCAAAAAAATGAATTTAAAACAAAGTAATAAGGTAAATCCATTATTTAGTATGTCTTCAATGACTGACATAATCTTTCTGTTATTAATTTTCTTTATGCTAACTGCGTCTTTTGTTACACCATCAGGGTTACCTGTGAACTTACCCTCTAGCAAATCATCTACTATTACTATTCAAAAAGTATCGGTTACAATTACAAAAGACTTAAGGTATTTTGTTAATGACAAAGAATCAAGTGAAAATGCTCTTGAAGCTAATATAAGAGACGCTATTGGTGTCGATGAAGGTTTAGTGGTTTTACATTGTGATAAGGATGTGCCTGTTGAAAAATTAGTAAATGTGGCAGGAATTGCTACATCACTAGAAGCTAAGGTAACAATAGCTACGACACCAAAAAAATAAAGAAAATGAATAATAAGAAAATTGAAAGAAAAGCTCTTTATCTGACCTTTCTTACTAATGCCATATTTTTTTTATTATTAATGATAATAGTAGCTTGGAGAGAAACATATCCTCCACCTGAAGAATATGGTATAGAAATTGGCACCGAATTTGACTCTGATTTTGAAATAGATAATTTGGATTCAAATACTCAAGATAACCAGCAAAATGAGTTAGAGGATAATGATCCTGAGGATAATAATTTAGAGGATACTCAACCTGAAAATAATGCTGAGATTGAAAATTTAGATGATATTCAAAATGATATAGTTTCTGACGATCAAAACATTAATGATAATATAGAAATTGAGGAAGAGAATGAAACTTTTTCAATGGATAGTGAATTAAGTAATGATCAAAATGAAAAAAATGAAATTGAAGAAACACCATCTGAAGAAGAAATAAAAAAAATAGATGAAAGAGCAATTTTTGGTGGATCTAATTCATCTTCAAACTCAACATCAGCATCTGCTGCAGGTTCATCATTAGAAATGCAGGGATGGACCTGGAACTTTGAACCAAAGCCTAATGATAACAGTTCAGAAAGTGGTAGAATTATTTTCGAAATTATTGTTGACTATTATGGTGAGATAGTTGGATTGAAAACCCTAGAAACAACTTTAAGTCCTATGGTAGAAAATATTTATAGGGAAGAAATTCTAAAGCTCACATTTAGTCCAACTAACAACAATAATCCCGCTGATATTTCGAAAGGAAAGATTACCTTCATTATTAAAAATAATTAGATAGAGGAGACTGAGTATGAATTATAATGATTCTCTTGATTTTCTATTTAATTCAGTGAAATCATATCATAAATTAGGCTCAAATGCTATAAGACCTGGATTAAAGAATATAATCAAGTTATGTAATGAAATAGGAAATCCCCAAAATTCATATAAAATTGTTCATGTAGGTGGAACAAACGGAAAAGGAAGTTCATCATATGGAATTTCAAATGTATGCATATACAATAAATTAAAAACTGGTTTACTTACTTCACCTCATGTTCATGATTTTAGAGAAAGAATTACAGTCAATGGAGTTTACATTGAAAAGGATTTCATGGTAGATTTTATTGAAAATAATAAAGGAATAATTAAAAAATTAGATCCTTCTTTCTTTGAGATAACTACAGCTATGGCATTTAAATATTTCGAATATAAAGCTATTGATGTTGCAATTATAGAAGTTGGAATGGGGGGGAGATTTGATAGTACTAATGTTGTAAATTCAGATGTAGCCTTAATTACAAATATTGGACTTGATCATCAAAAATTATTAGGAAATACAATTGAAAAAATAGCCTTTGAAAAAGCTGGCATAATTAAAAAAGAAGCTGATTTTATCAAAGGTGAAAGGCAAGATGAAATTGATAATATTTTTTTTAATAATTCATATGCCAAAAATTATTTTAAATCTTGGGAGCACATTAAGATTTTTTCAAAACAGAAAAAAAGGGTGAATTACAGGAAATATACAGTCGAATTTCAGGCATTGGATTTTGAAATTAAGGTATCGAACCCTACAAATTATTATAAAAAAAATCTTCCTGGAATACTTCTTGCTTCATACCGTATTCTTAAAAAATTTAATATTGATATTGATAATAACTCATTTAAAGGATTAAACATAGAAAATGAAATAAATAAGATTATTAGCAGGTGGGATATTGTATCATTAGACCCTTTAGTAATTGTTGACGGATGTCATAATAAACCAAGTATTGAAATTATAATTGATGAGATTAATCAGTATAAGTTTTCTAAGGTTTTCTTCGTTATAGGTGGTACAAAGGAGAAAAATTGGAATGAGATTTGTAAAATTCTACCAAATAATTTTTTTTATGTTGTTACAAAACCTAACAATAACAGAGCTTATTCTCTAACTAAATTTAAAAAATACTTTGATAGAAATAATCTTAACTATGTCAGTATTAATTCTTTTGATAAATCGTTAGAATACTGCAAACTAAATTACTCTAGGAACAATTTAATTTTTATTGGTGGAAGCCTTTTTATGATCTCTTAATATATGAAAAAAAAGTTATTAAGGTATTCGTTCAATGAGAAGTCTGAATACATTATTCAAGAGGGAAAAAGTATATACAATGATGTAAAAAAGAATTGGAGTGAATTCTTTAAAAACAAAAACCCGTTATTTATAGAGTTAGGATGCGGATACGGAGAGCATACTACTAGATTTTCTTTTCTTGAAAAAGATAAAAACTTTATTGGGATTGACATAAAGGGTGCCAGAATATATAAAGGAGCAAAAACTTTAGAAAAAAATAAGACAACAAATGCTATATTTCTGAGGACAGATATTCAAAATATTGATGAATTTTTTAATCCTAATGAAATTAGTGTTATCCTTATTTCATTCCCTGATCCAAGACCAAAAAAGAGAGACATAAAAAAAAGGCTTACTAACATCAACTTTCTTAATAAATATTATGGTTTATTAAAGAAAGGTGGAGAATTATTATTGAAAACAGATGATAAACAACTTTTTAATTTTACTATTGATGAGCTAAAAAAATCAAGCTTCAAGGAGATTCAATTATTTAATAATATTCATATTAATGATTCTGTTCATAAATTATCATCAGTAATAACGAAGTATGAAAAAAAATTTATTAATGAGGGTAAAAAAATAAAATTATTAAGTTGTTTTAAATAGGTATACTAATTTTATCTAATATATCAGAAATAGTGTTGTAATCCTTATATCCTGGTCTTAATTCATTGGAGCCTGATAACTTAAGTCCAAGATCGTATTTCTTTAACTTATTTTCTGTATCTAAAAAGGATTTTTTATTTTCAATAAAAACATCTATTCCTTCATATTTGACAGAATTAATCATTGAATCATCAAAGTCTTCAATTGTTACTAATTTAATTTTATTTATGTTTTCCTTTATTAGTTTAGGGTTTTGACTTATAATATCTTTATCAGGTATATTAATAATACAATTTTTACCTATTTTTTTTATTGTTTCTGAGCTGTAGTTGATGCTCAAATAATCCACCTCTATTTTTGACATATTCTCATTTATATGAGTAATTGATGAATCACCAAATTCAGCAACAATTTTTGGTCCATTTATCCAATTTTTAATTTCTTTAAAATTATCGATTGAAATTTTATTTTTTGAATTTTGATCAAAATTAAAGCCTATATAGTCAACAAACATACCGGAACAGTATCTGGCGTCACTTAAATTGTTAACCGAACTTACATATACAAAATACTTTAAATACATAGGAACATGTAAAGATTAAAAATCGTAATTTTAACTAAAAATAAATAAATCAAAAGAAAATGAGTAAAAATGGGAGGGTATTAGTAGCCATGAGCGGTGGTGTTGATAGCTCTGTAGCTGCGATTCTTCTCATGGAACAAGGGTATGAGGTAATTGGTTTAACAATGAAAACCTGGGATTATGAAACATCAGGATCAAGTAAAAAGGAAACTGGATGTTGTAGTCTTGACTCAATTAATGACGCTAGAAATATTGCCGTCGATCTTGGATTCCACCATAACATCCTTGACATAAGAGAAGAATTTGGGGATTATGTAATAGACTACTTCACAGACGAGTATATGATTGGAAGGACTCCTAATCCCTGTGTCTTATGTAACACCCACATAAAATGGGAAGCTTTGCTTAAGAGAGCTGATAAATTAAGATGTGATTTCATAGCTACTGGACACTATGCTAATATCAATAAGAAAAGTGGGAGGTACTTTATATCCAAGGGTAAGGATGTAAATAAAGACCAATCATATGCATTATGGGGTATTAGTCAAAAAAATCTTAGTAGAACAATTTTTCCTCTTGGTAATTTAGAAAAGGATGATATTAAAAAAATAGCTCTAGATAGAGGATACGATAACCTTGTAAAAAAATCTGAATCTTATGAAATATGTTTTGTTCCTGATAATGATTACAGATCATTTCTTAAGAAAAGAGTTTCAAATATTAATAAAGTAATTAAAAAAGGTGATTTTATAACAGAAGATGGTCAAACTGTTGGTACTCACCAGGGTTATCCATTTTATACTATTGGTCAAAGGAAAGGTCTAGGTTTAGCCTTGGGGTATCCTATTTATGTTACCAATATTGATGTAGTAAAAAATACTGTTACTGTTGGAACGTTCGATGAACTAAAAAGAAATGGTATGTATGTTGATAAATTAAATTTCATGAAGTATGATAATATTGATGGAAGATTAAATGCTGATACCAAGATAAGGTATAATGACTTTGGAAATCCGTCAATAATTGAAAAAGTGGGCGATAATATTAAAGTATATTTTGGTGCTGGAGTAAATGCTATAACTCCTGGTCAGGCAGCTGTTTTTTACGAAGATAATGATGTGATAGGAGGAGGGTGGATAAAGTCAAGTTTTAATCAGAATAAGATCAAGAGTGTTTCTAATACATTAATTAAAAATGATTAAAACATCGATCTCTATTCTTGACTGTGATTTTAATAATCTTGAATATGAGATAAATAGAGTTAATAAGTCGAATTCTGACCTAATTCATATTGATATAATGGATGGAAAATTTGTACCTAATAATACGTTAGAGAAATTTGATATGGAAAAAATTTTAAAATACTCAATTAAAAATTTTGATATACACTTGATGGTTGAAAATCCAATAGATTATATAAACACTTTTAACACACCTTTAACTGATTATATATCCATACATTTAGAAAGTAAAGGAATTGATCAATCATTGAAAAGTATCAAGGAAAAAGGTATCAGATGTGGCCTAGCTATTAATCCAAATACTGATATTCAAAAACTATATCCTTATCTTAAAATAATTGATATGGTAATTATAATGTCTGTTTTTCCAGGAAAAGGTGGTCAAAAATTTATTAAAAGTACATTCGATAAAGTTAAATTATTAAGAAACTATGATAAAAATATTGATATATCTGTCGATGGTGGAGTTGGTTCTTCTAATTCTAAAACACTTATTTCTAAGGGCGCATCAACATTAGTTTCTGGAAGTTATTTAATGAAAAGTGATAACATTAATGATTCTATCAAAAACATGTTAAAACACTAAAAATAATTCATTTTTGAACTAAATTTTTAGTACATTTATATATCAAAATTTTACTAATCTTTCTCTAAATTTTAATGATAGAAGACAGCAGCCAAAACATCATTCCAATCAATATTGAAGAGGAAATGAAAGGTGCTTACATCGACTATTCAATGTCTGTCATTGTTTCAAGGGCCTTACCCGATGTTAGAGATGGTTTAAAGCCTGTCCATAGAAGGGTATTATATGGTATGCTTGAAATGGGTGTTAACTATAATAAGTCCTTTAAAAAGTCTGGTAGAATTGTTGGTGACGTAATGGGTAAATACCATCCACATGGAGACTCATCTGTTTATGAGACTATGGTAAGAATGGCTCAACCTTGGTCTTTAAGGTATATTCTTGTTGATGGACAAGGAAATTTTGGCTCTATCGATGGAGACTCTCCAGCAGCAATGCGTTATACTGAAGCTAAACTTAAGAGGATTTCTGATGAATTACTATCAGATATTAATAAAGATACAGTTGATTTTCAACCTAATTATGATGACACTTTAAAAGAACCAACAGTTCTTCCATCTAAATTTCCAAATTTATTAGTAAATGGTGCAAGTGGGATTGCAGTAGGAATGGCAACAAATATGGCCCCTCATAACCTAAAAGAAGTAATTGAAGGAACTATTCACTATATTGAAAATAACGATTGTACAGTTCAGGATCTAATGGATTTTATAAAAGCACCTGACTTTCCGACAGGAGGAATTATTTATGGATACCAGGGTGTTAAATCAGCATTTGAAACTGGAAAAGGCAGAATTGTAATGAGGGCAAAAGCAACTATTGAGCAAAACGATAAAGAAAAAGATAGAATAATTGTCTCAGAAATTCCTTATATGGTTAATAAGGCATCAATGATCGAAAAAACAGCTCATATGGTTAACGATAAAAAAATTGAGGGAATAAGTGATATAAGAGATGAATCGGATAGAAACGGATTAAGAATAATTTATGACTTAAAAAGAGATGCAATACCTAATGTTGTACTAAACAATCTTTATAAGTATACTCAACTCCAATCCTCTTTTGGAGTTAATAACGTTGCTTTGGTGAATGGTAGACCTAAAATTTTAAATTTAAAAGAATTAATTGAAAATTATGTTACCCATAGACATGAGGTTGTAACAAGAAGAACTGAATATGAGCTTAAGGAGGCAGAGAAAAGGTCCCATATTCTTCAGGGTTATATTATTGCTTTAGATAACATTGATGATGTGATTGAGCTGATAAAAAAATCTAATAGCCCTGATGAAGCTAAAAAAGGTTTAATAAAAAAATATAAACTTTCTGAAATTCAAGCAAAAGCCATTCTTGAAATGAGACTTCAAAAATTGACAGGTCTTGAAAGAGATAAAGTTCTTAAAGAAAATGATGAGTTAAATAAACTTATAAAGTCACTAAAAGATATTCTTTCTGATAAAGATAAAAGAATGAATATCATAAAAGATGAATTAACTCAAATAATGGAGAGGTATGGAGATGAGAGAAAGTCTGAAATAGAGCATTCAGCTGCCGAGTTTACAGTTGAAGATATGATTCCCGATGAGGATATGGTTATCACTTTTTCTCATGAGGGTTATGTAAAAAGAACATCTTTAGATGAATATAGAACGCAGAGCAGAGGAGGAGTTGGAGCAAAAGGTGTGAAAACAAAAGATGATGACTTCAATGAACATCTATTTATTGCTTCAACACATAACTATCTTTTAATTTTCACTGAGTATGGAAAAGTTTTTTGGAAAAAAGTATGGGAACTACCTGAAGGTTCAAAAGTATCGAAAGGTAGAGCAATTCAAAATCTTATAAATATTGAAAGTGGTGATAAGATCAGATCAGTAATAAATATTAATAACCTTGATGATGAGGACTATCTAAATAATAATTTTCTTGTAATGTGTACTCAAGGGGGAACAATTAAAAAAACTAAATTGGAGGCATATTCTAGACCGAGGGTTAATGGAATTAATGCGATTACCATTAAAGAAAATGATAGACTATTGGACGTAAAGCTTACAAATGGTGACAATCATATAATTATTGCAAAAAGATCTGGTAAAGCAATAAACTTCCACGAAAATAATGTAAGAGCTATGGGTAGAACTGCAGCTGGTGTAAGAGGTATTAAATTAGAAAATGATGTTGATAAAGTAATTGGTATGATTTGCGTTTCAAGAGAGGATTCGGATCTCTTAGTGGTTTCAAAAAATGGTTTTGGAAAAAGATCATCTATAAATGACTACAGAATTACTAAAAGAGGAGGAAAAGGAGTAATGACTCTTAAAATAACAGAGAAAACTGGAAATTTAGTTGCAATCAAAGAGGTAAAGACAAATGACGAGTTAATGATAATTAATAAATCAGGTATTACAATTAGAACCTCAATAACTGATGAAAATATAAGAGTAATGGGTAGGGCAACCCAAGGAGTAAAACTAATCAAGCTTTCAGATGGAGATGAAATATCTTCAGTAGCAAAAATTGAGAATATAGAAGAAGATTAATATTTTATTTAAATTTATTAAGAATATAAGTAATGAAAAAGTATATTATTTGTGCAATATTTTATTTATCAATATTAAGTACTTATGCTCAGTATAAGGGAAATCCTAATAAAGCCAGGTCTTATACTGCTAAAGTTGAGTTATCAACAGATATTGATGAAATTAAAAATTTATTAACCGATGCGAAAGGTGAGATTGATGCTGCAATTCTGATAGAAAAAAATAAATATAAAGCTGATATTTGGTTAGTAAGAGGTGATGTTTATTCTGAAATTGCTAAATCATATCCAGAACTTGACAAAGATGCAGTTGATAAATCCCTTGAATCTTACAATAAAATTGGTATTGATATAGAAACTAAAAACCTAACATTAATTGAAAATGCCAATATTGGTAAACAAAATCTATCTACATTCTTTGTTAACAAGGCTATTAATGCATTACAAGGAACAAATAATCCAGATTATGAAAAAGCTTATAATGCTTTTCAAAACAGCTTGAAGGTTAACCCACTAGACACTCTTGGTTTATTATATGGTGGATTTGTTGCAGAACAATTAAATATGTTATCCGAAGCTCTAGGGTTTTATGATAAACTTATGAAAATGAAGGTTTTGAATAATAAAAACTCAAATACTATTTACCAAAATTCTATAAATATTTATTATTCTAATTGCGAAGAATTTAATGAGTGTGATTCGTTTGAAAACTCAATACGACTTATTAATGATGCTAAAGAGTTATTTCCTGAAAATAATTATTATCCGTCAGTCGAGATTAACATAGCCATGAGACTTAATAAAGTAGAGGAGGCTAGAGGCAAAATTGATGCTCAGTTAGAAATGGATCCAGAAAATCCTAATCTACACTTTAATAGGGCAGTTTTATACTACAATCTGGGATTGGCACTTACAGAAAATAATGATTTCACTGAAATTCAGAAATTGGATACATTAGATAAAGTTTTTAAGACAGCTATAGATTCCTATAAAACAACACTACAGTTTGATCCATCGAATGAAAGAGCTTTATTGTATATGTTAGATGCTTTTAAGGCTAATGCTAAACCATATTATGATTTAGAAAGAAATCTTGATTTCCTTGCTCTTAAAAATAAATATAAAGCCGAATCAGATAGATTAAAAAATGAAGGGAATATAAGAATTTCTGAAGGTCAGACATGTGCTGTTGACTATATGAATATAAAGGGTAATGATATTTCAAATGATGATATAGCAACTATTTATCCAATATTTTCAATATTAGAAGATTATGAGAACCTCATAAAAATTTTAAGTATTTCAGTTGTAAGAGATAATACTAATGTTGAATATTTAGAAGTATTAAGAAATGCTTACATGAAAGTTAAAGATTATGAGAATGCGGAAAACATTTATCAAATTATTCTCAACTTACAATAAATATTATATCAGTTATCTAAAAATTTTTTGATTTCTTTAGAATAATTTATTAATAAATCATTTGGTATAGGTAATAGCAGGTTATATTGTTTTATTTTCCATATACCTTTGACTTTACATAAAACACCTGTTCCTCTAAATATACCATATTTTTTATTTTCTAACTCCTCATCAAACCAAGCCGTATTTATATCTGAATCAAAGTATATATTTCTTGTAATACTTTTATAAGTCCAACCATCACCATTATTAAATCTTTTTAAAGCATACTCTTCAAATTGTCTTTTATTCCATCGCTCAGTTGCATCAGTACCAAAAAATATAGATTCTTCATCAAATAAACTAAAATATTTTTTTCCATCAGCAATACTCGCATAGTGATGTAGTTTATCTAAAATGTCGTTGACTAACTTTTTTTCTTCAGTAATGAAAAATATAAATAAATATAAGTAGGTAATATTCATAACTCTTTATTTAACATAATATAAATTATATAACAAATATCATTTAACATATATCTCCTCAGAATAATCATTTATTGACATTTTAAATCTTCCCTCCTCAATAACTGGTTCATTTTTATAATTATAGAATACTAATTCGGATACAGGTAAAGAAAATGTTAATCTTTTTGTTTCTCCTGATTTAATATGAATTTTATTATAATCACGTAATCTTTTAATATCTGGTGTTATACTAGCATACAGATCTGATGAATAAAGTTGAACAGTCTCGTAACCATCAATAGCGCTTTCATTTTTAACAAAAACATTAATATTAATAGTATCTGTTAAGCTAAACGTATCTTTATCAACTCCAAAATTCGAATATTTAAAATCTGAGTAACTTAAACCAAAACCAAAATCATATAAATTATTTACTTCACCCACGTAATTGTATGCACCTTGAGCATTATTCTGTACCTCAGACGGTTTATAGAAGTATGGGAGTAATGAGTTTGGGTATGCAGGGTATGTGTAAGGTAATTTGCCTGATGGATTTAATTTACCTGATAATATATCAGCAAGTGCATCAGCACCAAAGTTACCAGGTAAATAAATATTTACAACGGCGCTCATAAGTGGCTCAATATCAGATATTAACCTAGGTCTTCCTAAATTTAAAATTAATACCATTGGCTTACCTGTTTTACTTAATTCTACTGCTAATTTTGACTGTAATTTGTGAATATTAAGATCATTCAAATCACCAGGCTTCTCAGTATAAGAATTTTCACCTAAACAAAGTAATATATAATCTGATCTCCTAGCCTCCTCTACTGCTTTTTTAATATCTATTTCATCCATATCATAATAATTACCTCCTTTTCTGTAAGAAATACCCGGAACGTACTTTACATTATTAGATCCATAAGTATTTCTTACGGCTTCATAAATAGTATTATATTCTTCAGCAAAATCATCTGTCTGGTCACCTTGCCATGAATATGTCCATGCTCCATTTAATGTTCTCATATTATTTGCATTTGGCCCTGTTACCAATATCCTTGGGTTTCCCTTTAGTGGCAAAATATCTTTATTATTTTTAAGTAAGGTAATAGACTCAGAAGCTGCCTTATATGCTAATTGATGATGTTTTACTGAACCAAAATCTTCATAATTGTTATAATTTGTTACAGGATTATCAAATAATCCAAGTTCAATTTTAAGTCTTAATATTCTACTAACAGCATCATCAATTCTTTTCATTGAAACCTCACCTTCTTTCACTAGTGTAACTAAAAGTTTACAAAATTGCTCATAATTATAAGGTATCATAGACATATCAATACCAGCATTTATTGCTATTTTAATTGCATCTTTTATATTTTTAGCAATCTTATCTCTATCGTGAAGTTTATTTATATCTTGCCAATCTGTTAATATTACACCTTCAAATCCAAGTTTATTTCTCAAAACATTTATCATTAATTCATAATTTGCATGAACAGGCAATCCATTGATAAGACCTGAGTTTATCATAATTGTTTTTGCACCAGCATCTATAGCTTTCCTAAAAGGCTCAATATGATATTCTGATAATACATTTTCTGGAATATATGCTGGCGTTCTATCTTTTCAGGATATAACTGCTTGATAACCAACAAAATGCTTCATACAGGCTGCAACATTATTTTTATTTGAAATATCATTATTCATACCTTGGTATCCTTTTATCATTGCTTCTCCAAATCTCTCAACAATAAGAGGATCTTCTCCAAATGTCTCAAATTGTCTTGGAAATCTTGGATCAATGCCAAGATCTAAAACAGGAGAAAAATTCCATGGTATACCAGAAGCTCTAGTTTCATATGCAGTTACTAAGGCCATATTGTATGCATTTTCTTCATTCCAGCTTGCTGCAGTATTAATTTGTTGTGGGAACATTGTAGATCCGGCTGTGTAGGTAGTACCATGAATTGCATCAATTCCGTAAATTATTGGAATTTTCATTCTAGTACTATCAATTGCATATTTTTGTATGTCAGATATAGTTTTATACCATGTCTCTTTTGTTTGGGCAGTAGTATTTATTGTATTTAGAACTGAACCAATATTATATTCAACAATAGCTCTTTTGACTCTTTTTGGATCAACTTCTAATGGGAAAGTAGATTTCCATTTTGATGGTCCTCTAGCAATTACTGTTAAGTTGACTTGGGCCATTTGACCAACCTTTTCTTCTAAGGTCATTTCTAATAATAATTCATTAACCTTCTTATCAATATCCGAATAATTATCATTATTACTTTTACATGATGTTAACATTAAAACAACTATTAATAAATATCTCATTGACATATAAATTGTATAAAAATTAATCAGAAATCTTCCAAAAAGCTATTCCTCCAGCCTGTTTTCCGACATTAACTGAACTTTTAAGATACATATTTTTAAGATCTATTACATCTACTTTCCCAGGTTCTCCACCAATTCCTTCAACAGAGATAAATGCATATTTACTGTCAGGTGAAATTGCAATTCCATGTGAAACATTAGTTGTGTTTTTTAAAACTTTAGTTTTCGACAAATTCTCTAAATCCCAAATTCCAGTACTTCCCTCGCCTTTCAAGGTAGCAACTAAATATTTTCCATTTGGTGATATTTCAACGTTGTAAGGTCCTTTACCAACATTAATTCTTTTTGATATTACCCAATCCTCCAAATTTACTTCAATTATTTCATTAGATCCATTTCCAGCAATGTAAGCTAATTTTTTAAAAGGATGTGGTATAACCCAGGTGGGCTGAACCATAGAATGTGACATTTTCATTGAATGATTCTCATTCATTTTATGGGTCATTGAGGACATCATATTCGTCTTTTCAAGATTGAGTTTTCTTTTGACTTTCAGAGATATTGCATCTATCTCAAATAATTCTCCAGACATCATTGCAACAGAGTATTGATATAAACCATCAGAAGAAATTCTAGATCCATGAGGCATAGCACCGGTTGTAATTTGTTTAATTTCAATCATAATTTCAGGATCAACTACAGAAACAGTACTTGGCTTCATTTCGCCATGTAAGTTAAAGTTAACACAGTAAAGAAGACCTGTAGCCTCAGATATCTGCATTGTAGCTGGGAAAAGACCTAGTTTTGTACTTGAAATAGGTTTATTAGTTTTAGTGGAATATTTAGTTAATGTTCCGTAAGGACTCCCGTGAGCTAATGAAAGGTACCAATATTTACCGTTTGGATCAACAGTTATTCCGTGGGGTCCTTCAATTTCAGTCGGCATCACCCCTACTTCAAATCTTTCCTCTTCAATTAATTCAGAGCCATCGAACCTAAGTAAGGAAACCATATCGTCTGATTCAGCAGCAACATATAAATAATAGTTCTGCGTAAAAGCACTATTACTAATAAAAATAGCAGTAAGAAATACAAGTAATCTCATCAATTAAGGTACTGATTAACTTTAGAATTGTCAGGCTTAACAGGCATGACTTTAGCAGCACCAATACCGCTATTCCAATCTGAATAAAAAACATGTCCTTTATAGAGCTGAGCACCCCAAGACATTGTAGCAAATGGAATATAGCCATCTTTGTCTCCAGGAAGTATGTAACCTATTTCTCTTCCTTGCTTATAAAGATCGCCCATCAAATCACCTGATATATCTACTACTCTGATACCTCCGGAGTACATCGCAACGTAAAGGATATCATCTTCTATCCAATAATTGTGAGATCCGTGACCTGGTAACTCATATCTTGCTATTTCAACTGGATTATTAACATCAGTAAAATCAACAAAATGGAGGAAACCTGCAGTCTCGTTTGGCGCATTTACATCAATACCATTAGGAAAGATCTCATCACCTAAGACAGTATAAAACTTACCAGTTGATTTACTCTTGAATGGATAAGTTGCGTGATGAGCACCGCTTGCATATTCATAATTACCAAAAGCTACAGGATTGGAAGGCGAACCACCAGCAATACCATTTCCTACATCAACCATGTAAACGCCATCTCTCCAGTTTGATGAATAAGCTATTCCATCTTCAATCCAAACATCGTGTATAGCTTGCCCTTCTTTACCGAGCTCAAACATCCCAACTTCAACCGGGTTGACTGGATCTTCTATATTTAAAATATAATATTTCTGACCAGCACTCAATGCATAAACATGATCTTGGTATATAAATAAGTTATGTACACCACCAGTTAAATTTTTTGTGTATTCTGAAATAATTTTAACATCTCTTGGGTTTGTCACATCAATAATAATGATACCATTTTTTCTATTAGAAGCTCCCTCTCTACTTATTATCGCTATTTTACCATCCTCAGAAACTTTCACATCATTTACTGTTCTTGCATCAACTTGAACACTATCTATTTTTAAGATATTTGAAGGGTCAGTAACATCCCAAAAGTATGATGTGCCATCTGCACCCCATGTTCCTGTAACAGCGTAATCTCTTCCGTCTACACCTTCAAAAACCCAAAAGTCAGAAGTGTGTTTATCGTTTACTAGACCTGTTCCAACTTTTACAACATCTCTTTTAACATTTCTCTCATAAATATTTAATGCTTTAGAAACAGAGACATTTCCTAATGAGGCAGTAACTAAATAATTTCCTGAAATATCTGCAACAAATCTTCCATCATTCATTATAAGGCCCGATGCAGAATTACTTTTATCAAAAGATTTACCTTTAAAAGAGAATTCAAAAGGTATGTCAGATAGAACTTGACCTTTTTTATTGTAAGCTTCTGCCTTTAATTGAATTACGTCTCCAGTCCTAGCCTGATCAGCATGAGATGAGAGTTCAATGAACTCTACGGGATTTTTTAGCACATCTAAGTTCAATGTACCAGTAATACCTTCATATGTTGCATTCAAAGTGACATTTCCTGATTTAACTGCTTTTATGTTATTCACATCATCAACAACCAAGTTAGAATTTGATGATTTTATTGAAAAGTTTACATTTTCTCTAATAAAACCCATCTCATCTATAACTTCATATGAAATCGGGATATATGTTCCTTCATACACTTTGTCAGAATTTAATGAAATTTTAATTTCTTTAACAGCAGGAAATTGAACGTCAACAACAAAGGTTCTGCTAAACCTTTTACCTCCTTCTGTTATGCATACCGCGACAACCTCATGTAATCCTGGTTGATTAGCAATAATTTTTCCTGACTCGTTATCTACTTGAATAGACTTAGCAGTACTAAATACACCTTGTTTGTTGTAATAAATCATATTATCACAAGACGTTGTTGATCCGTCAGAACTCATAACGTAACTGCTTGGAGTAAATGTATCTCCCACATTCATTTTTAGATCCATTAGATCTGACTCAATCGTTTTTGTTTGAGAAAATCCTGTTAGAGAAATAGTTAAAAATAGAATTTGTAATATGTAATTTTTCATTATTGTTTATTTAATCTCATTAAAGTCCCAGATAGCCAACAGTTTTGTATTTGGGTCAATTTTAATTGAAATAGGTTTGCTATCAGAAGCAATATAAAACCTACCTTTTTCTTTTTCTAGTTTTACGGTTTGAATTTTTTCTAAATTTTTGTCATTATATGAAATTCCTAATTCAATAGGCATCTCAAACAAATAACCATCATTTTGTACTTGATTTAAATTTACCTCTATCCTACCTTTCTTTTCATCGAATTTCCAATTACCATCCAGAACTATGTTTCCACCTTTGTATAGCCACTGATGAAAAAAGGTATCTAAATTCATACCAGACACAACTTCCATTTCAGTTTTAAACTGATTTGTGGTTGTAGTTGAGTTATAGTATTTCTTATAGTAATTTCTAATACCATGCCTAAAATTATCTTCTCCTACGTAGTTTCTAAGCATATGTAGAACCCAAGCGCCCTTCTGATATTGAAGACTATAAGTTAAAACATCTTTCATTTCCTTAAGGTTATTATGAACTATTGACGATTCCTTATCGGTCTTATAATGGTTATAAACTAACCTCTTTGCATCATTTAAACCATTAACAAAATCGTCTCTGCCGTATGCATGTTCCCTAAACATAAGCGTGAAATAAGTAGCAAACCCTTCACTTAACCATACATCATCCCAGTCATATTCAGTTACACAATTCCCAAACCATTGATGAGCAACCTCATGTATCACTACATTTCTCCACCTGACACTCCTATCACCTGTAACTGACACATCACTATAAAAGATTGCTGTTGCAGATTCCATGCCACCCTTAACACTATTTGATTGAACATTTGCCAGCTTTTCATAGGCAAAAGGTCCTATGTAATCTGAGAAAAACTCCATTGTGTGTTTTGTAGGAATTTTAAAGTCGTAAAAACCATTATCTCTATCTTGCTTATAAACCCATGTTTGTATTGATTTACCTTCAAAATATTCAACATAATCAACTGCAAACTCTGCAACCCCTAATGCATAAAGCCAACATGATATAGGAACTGACTGTTTCCAGTGTGTCTTTTTTAGTTCTTTACTTAAATTCGTTTCCTCAACTAATAATCCGTTTGATATGACCTGGTAATGATTAGGAGCAATCACAATAAATTCAGCTGTAGACTTGTCATAAGGATGATCTACTATAGGCAGCCAATTTCTAGCTTTATTAGGCCAATTATCACTAAAAAATGTTCTATCTCCGTGCATATTAGGCCCTATGATCAACCCTGTAATTGGCATACCACTATATACCACATTAATTATGTCACGTGATGAATATTCTAATGCCCCAGTTTCGATTAAAAGAACATCATTTTCATGAGAATAACTCACTTCTGAGCCGTTGAATGTTATTTTTTTAACTTCCATACCAGATCCATCTTTACCCTGTGAAATCAGATCCAATCTTACTCTATTTTCTGAATCTTTAATATTTAGCGTTATGTCTGCACTACCATAAATGATATCTGATGTGTCGTTTAAATGGATCTCGAATTTATAATTTAGAATATCAATATTAGGATTCTTAGGATATGGGTCTTTTGCTAGAATCGTACATGGAAGGAATGAAAAAAGAAAAAAATATATTTGCTTCATTGGATGTTGTTATGGTAAATTAAAATTACATTATTTTTTATGATTTTTAAAAATAGGATATATTCGTGACCCTAAAACGGTTTTTATGATTAAAAATATTGGAATTATTGGTGGTTCTGGAAAGATAGGCTCTACTTTTAGGAGAGCATTTGAGAAATTAGATTTCAACGTAATTGTCTCTGACGAATCCTCTAAAGATCAGGAAAATCTTCTAATTGAAAAATCAGACTGGATTATTTTATGCGTACCAATAGATCAAACCTTAGATGTCATAAATAATGTAAAAAGTAGAATTAGGAATGATCAAGTTTTTAGTGATTTTACTTCAGTAAAGTCCATTATCAAAGATGTTGAATTTGATTTTGAGTTTATTTCATGTCATCCCCTATTCGGTCCATTAAATACAATCAATGGTCAAAACATAATAACTATTCCGGTTTCTGAAGGTCCCTACTATAAAGACATTAAAGAAATATTCAAAAAAATTGGTTTAAACATAACTGAGATAAATTCGATTGAAGAACATGATAAATACATGAGTTTAATTCAGGGAATGACACACTTTTCTCATGTTTGTTTTACCACTGCAATGAAAAAACTTGATTTAGATTTT
>MDTB01210865.1_pt1 | contig 38446 bp, 38 predicted proteins | sample 811161 | NCBI WGS metagenome assembly MDTB01 (sample SAMN05326650, study PRJNA326480) | marine metagenome | isolation source: seawater | place: Mediterranean Sea | collected 2009 | reverse complement strand
TCTTTAAAGGCGCCGATTTAACCAAATTGCAGGCGCTTTATAAATGTAGCTAAATAGGAGATAGCCCAGTTTAGCTGGGCTTTTTTTTTGGATGAATAACAAAATTGAAAATATAAAGAAACTTAATATCTCGAAACCACTTAAGTTGGATTGTGGTAAAACTATAGGTGATTTTCCACTTGCTTACGAAACTTACGGTAAATTAAATCAAAACAAGAATAATGCTATTCTTGTTTTTCATGCTTTGACTGGTGATCAATTTGTGACTGGTACAAACCCTATTACCAATAAAGAAGGTTGGTGGGTTACTGCAGTAGGTCCTAACAAAGCAATTGATACGAACAAGTATTTTGTAATATGTGCTAATGTAATTGGTGGTTGTATGGGTTCATTAGGTCCAAAAAATGTAAATCCTGAAAATAAGAAACCTTATGGATTAGATTTTCCAGTAATAACAATTAAAGATATGATTAAGGCACAAGAGTCATTGCTTGAACACCTTGGAATAAAAAAACTTTTATGTGCAACAGGTGGCTCGATGGGCGGAATGCAGCTTTTACAATTCTGTGCAACTTTTCCCGATAGAACTTTTTCAGCTATTCCTATTGCTTGTAGTTCTAGTCATAGTGCACAAAATATTGCTCTTAATGAATTGGCGCGTCAAGCTATAATGGCAGATCCTGTTTGGGATAATGGAAAATACTGTTTGAAAAATATCCAACCAAAAAACGGTTTGGCTGTTGCTAGAATGGTCGGGCATATAAGTTATTTATCTGAAAAGGGTATGCAGGAAAAATTTGGAAGAAAACTTCAAGAAAAAGCTGACTATGAGTTTAGTTTTAATGCTGACTTTCAGGTCGAAAGCTATTTAAGACACCAAGGATATGCATTTGTTGAGAGATTTGATGCAAATTCAATTCTGTATATAACCAGAGCAATGGATTATTTTGATCTTTCTAAACAGTTTAAAGGAGGATTAGTTGAAGCTTTTAAAAATCAAGCAACAAAATTTTTAGTAATATCTTTCTCTTCAGATTGGCTCTACACTACAAAAGAAAATAAAGATATTGTGATAGCACTCAATTCATCTGGGGCTGATGTTTCATATTCAGAAATAGTGACTGACAAAGGTCATGACTCTTTTTTATTAAATGAACCAGAATTTTTAAAAACCCTAAAAGGTTTTTTAGACTCAATGTACGAAAAATTTAAAAATGAAAAAAGAATTTAAAGTAATAGCAGAATTACTGTCTAGTAACACAAGAGTTCTTGATGTGGGATGTGGAGATGGGTCTTTAATGGATCTTCTTAAAAAAGATAAAAATATTGAAGTACGTGGATTGGAACTTAATCATGATAATGTACAGCAATGTATTCATAAAGGTTTACCTGTTATTCAAGGTAATGCAGAAACTGAACTTCATCAATTTCCAAACCAATCTTTTGATTATGTAGTGTTAAGTCAAACACTCCAGGCTTTTTATGACCCTGAAAAAGTTTTAAAGGAACTTTTAAGAATAGGTAAATCAGTAATTATCTCTATTCCCAATTTTGGGTACTGGAAGGTAAGAATAAAACTTTTATTTTTTGGAGAAATGCCAGTTACTAAAACTTTACCTAATAAATGGTATAATACTCCAAATTTACATATGTGCACAATAAAAGATCTTTTTCATTTTTGTTATGAAAAAAATATAAAAATAAAGAAAGTTATTGGAGTTAATAATGATAAAACGTCTTTAATTAAAAGCAATAATTTGGAAATTAAGAATCTTTTTTCAAAATTGGGTATTTTTTTGATTGGATAAAATGAAAATAGAAATAATTCCATGTTTAACCGACAATTATAGTTATTTAATTTTTGATGAAGAGGTTAGTACTGTGTCGATAGTAGATCCATCTGATTTTTCTGAATGTGACAAAGTAATTAAGAAATATAAGAAATTAGATTATATCTTGAATACACACCATCATGCAGACCATATAGGTGGAAATTTACAATTAAAAAAAAAATATAATTCTGAAATTTTAGCTTTTGAAAAAGATAATGATAGAATTCCTGAAGTTGATATTTTGTTAAGAGATGGTGAAAAGAAAAAAATCGGAAATTTGGAATTTAAAGTAATTTTTATACCAGGGCATACTAGCGGTCATATAGCTTTCCATTTCTATAATGAAAATATTGTTTTCACAGGAGATACTTTATTTTCTTTAGGATGTGGAAGAGTTTTTGAAGGAACGCATCAAGATATGTTTAATTCTTTAAATAAGATTAAAAATTTACCTCCACAAACGAAAGTTTATTGTGGTCACGAATACACAAAAACTAACTTAGATTTTTGTTTGAAATATGATCCTGATAATTTATTTTTAAAGAGGAAATCATTAGAAATTAATTCAAATTTAGAAAAAAATTTATCTACTATGCCATCTACGATAGGAGAAGAGCTAAGAACTAATGTTTTTTTAAGATGCAATGATAAAGTTCTGAGAAAAGCATTAAATTTAAAAGATTCTGAAGATTATGAAGTTTTTACTAAATTACGAGATTTAAAGGATGCTTTTTAATCTCAAAATTCTTGACTTGAAATAATTGATAGATATATTGCTTTGAAACAATTAAAAGAGATTTTATGTCATTTGCAATAATTGAAACTGGCGGAAAGCAATACAAAGTTTCAACCAGTAAAATATTAGAAATAGAAAAACTTGATGCCAAAATAGGTGAAACTATTAAGTTCGACAAAGTTTTACTTTTAAACGATGATAAAAATATTGAGATTGGAAATCCTAGCGTAGAGGGTGCTACCGTTGAGGCAAAACTTTTAGATAACGTAAAAGATAGAACAATTTTGGTTTTTCATAAGCGAAGAAGAAAGCATTCAAGAAAAAAGAATGGTCATAGACAAAGACATTCAAAAATTCAGATTATGAAAATTTTAGCAAAGGGTGGAAAAATAATAGACGAGGCTAAAATAGTAGAAAAAGTTAAATCTGTTAAAGGTAAAAAGAAGACATTGCAAAAATAGGAAATAAATATGGCAACAAAAAAAGCTGGTGGATCATCAAAAAATGGACGAGATAGTAAAGGTAGACGTTTAGGTGTAAAAAAATATGGTGACCAATTAGTCATTCCAGGAAATATAATCGTTAGACAAAGAGGGACTAAAATCCACCCAGGTTCTAATGTAGGAATGGGAAGAGACCACTCAATCTTTTCTCTTATAAAAGGCAAAGTTAAATTCAAAAAAACTAAACTTAACAGAACCTTTGTTTCTGTAATACCCAATTAAGTTTATAAATAATTAAAATTATTTATATTATCCTAAAATGAAATTCTTAGATCAAGCGAAAATATTTATTAAAGGTGGAAATGGCGGTGATGGATCTGCAAGTTTTCGAAGAGAAAAATTTATTGAGTTTGGGGGGCCAGACGGAGGCGATGGCGGCAATGGAGGTGCGATAATTTTTGAAGCTGAAAGAAATCTTAACACTCTAATTGATTACAGATATACGCAACATTTTAAAGCAAAAAATGGAATTCCAGGAAGTAAAAGAAAAAAAACAGGTGCTAATGGAAAAGATTTAATTCTTAAAGTTCCTGTTGGCACTCAAATTTTAGAGGAAGATAATAATACAATTATTTACGACTTTACAAAAAATAAAGAGAAATTTTTAGTTGCGGCTGGTGGAAAAGGAGGTCTGGGAAACGTTCGTTTTAAAAGCTCAACTAATAGGGCACCAAGAAAAAAAACTAATGGAAAAATTGGAGAATCTTTTTGGATATGGCTGCAATTAAAAGTTATAGCTGATGTTGGAATTGTAGGTATGCCAAATGCGGGAAAATCAAGTCTGCTAGCAGCTTTAACAAGAGCTAAACCAAAAATAGCAAACTATCCTTTTACGACAATAAATCCGAACTTAGGGGTTTCATATTTTAATAATAAAGAGATTGTTCTAGCAGATATACCTGGTTTAGTCGAAGGAGCACATAAAGGTATTGGACTAGGTGACAAATTTCTAAGACATGTTGAAAGATGTAAGGTATTATTACACCTTATAGATATAACTGAGGACAATTTGTTAACAAATTATAAAAAGATAAATCACGAATTATTCTCATATAATAAAAGTCTTTTAAAAAAAAAGGAAATTATTATTTTTAATAAATCTGATATGCTTGATAAAAAAGAATGTAAAAGAAAGGAAAGTTATTTAAGAAAAAAAATTAACAAAAAATTTGAAATAATATCTGTATTTAATAATAATGATCTCTCTAAAATTAAAAAAGTTTTAATTCAAAATGTTACTAAATAATTCTAAAAAGATAGTTATAAAACTTGGCTCGACAACAGTCGTGGATTATAAAGGTAAATTCAAAAAAAAATGGGTATCAAGTCTAGTAAAAGATTTGAAAAAAATAAAAAAAAATAGAGATATTGTAATTGTCTCTTCTGGCGCCATAGCTTTAGGCCAAAAATATCTTAGATTAAAAAAAAAGAGGATTATGCTTGAGATGAGCCAGGCTATTGCGGCTGTTGGCCAAATTCATTTAGCGGGAGAATTTCAAAAAGTATTTGATAAAAATAATTTTAAAACCGGCCAGATCTTAATTACACCAGATGATACTGAGCAAAGAAGGAGGGCCCTGAACGTAAGAAGAACTTTTGAAAATTTGTTTAAGCTAGAGGCAATTCCGATTGTTAATGAAAATGATACAACTGCTACATCTGAAATTAAGTATGGGGATAATGATAGATTAGCTGCGAGAGTTGCCCAAATAATTGGTGCCGATACTTTGATAATATTCTCGGATGTTGATGGATTATATAATAGCAAAACCAAAAAGATGATTAAAAAAGTTTCAGAATTAAATAAAGACATATACTCTTTGGTGAATAAAAAGAAAAATAGTTATGGATCAGGGGGTATGATAACAAAGCTTGAAGCTGCAAAAATATGTATGAACTCTGGTTGCTATATGTATATTGCTAATGGAAAAAAAGACTATCCAATTAAAAATATGTCTCAAAATAAATTATATACATGTTTTATTCCAAAAATTTCTACTTTAGATGCAAGAAAAAAATGGATTATAAGTTCTTTAAATTCTAGTGGAAAAATTTTTATTGACACGGGTGCTTATCAAGCTATTGACAGCGGTAAAAGTCTACTAGCAGCAGGAATACTAAAAGTCTCTGGAACATTTAATAAAGGAGAAAACATCTTGATTGTTGACTCGAACGAAAATTATTTAGCTAGAGGGCTATCCTCGTTTTCCTCAGAAGAAATAAATAAAATAAAGGGCAAACATAGTAAAGATATAGAAAAAATTCTAGGTTACGCGAGTAAATCTGAGATAGTACATAAAGATGACATGGTGAAACTTTAATATGAAATATTTAAAAAAGATAGGTCAAAATTCAAGAATTGCTTTTGAAAAGCTCAAAAAAATCAATCACCAAAGCATACAAAAAGTTTTGGGTAATTATAATAAAAAAATTTTAAGAAATAAAAGATTAATTATTAAGGAGAATTTAAAAGATATTAAAAGTATCAAGAGAAAACATATGACTGATAGATTGATACTTAATGAGAAAAGACTTGAGAGTATTAGGCATTCCATCAATGAAATTTCAAATTTTAAAAATCCCGTAGGAAGAATTTTAGAGAAATGGAAAAGACCTAACAAGCTTATGATAAAAAGAGTTTCTACACCAATTGGTGTGATAGCGGTTATTTATGAGAGCAGGCCAAATGTGACTGCTGATGTCGCATCACTTTGTTTAAAATCTGGAAACTGTGTAATATTAAGAGGTGGATCCGAGGCTTTTAAGTCAAATAAAATTTTAGCGAATTTATTTAGATCATCATTACTTAATCATAATATTGATCCAAACTGTGTTCAATTTATAGAAAAAAAAAATAGAAAAATTGTTAATTACTTACTTTCTAATATGTCACAATTTCTAGATGTTGTAGTGCCGAGAGGAGGAAGAGGTTTAGTTGAGAAGGTTCAAAAATTTTCTAAAGTTCATGTAATTGGTCATTTAGAAGGATTGTGTCATATGTATGTTGAAAAAAATTCCAATATTAATAATGCAATAAAACTTATTCTTAACGCTAAACTTAGACGAACGAGTATATGTGGAGCACTTGAGACATTGTTGATTGAACAAAAAGCATTGAAATCTCATGGTATTAAAATCATTAACGCTTTAAGAAATTCTGGCTGCGAAGTTAGAGTAGACAAAAAAATTAATATTTTTTTCAAAAATCAACTTAAATTTGCAAAAGAAGAAGATTGGAATACTGAATATCTTGATGCAAAAATATCAATCAAAACTGTAAAGAATGTTTATGAAGCAGTTAATCATATTTTGAAATATGGAACCATGCATACCGATAGCATTATTACAAATAATAAAAAAAACGCTCAAATTTTTTTGAATGGAGTAAATAGTTCAATAGCAATGCATAATGTTTCAACACAATTCGCAGACGGAGGTGAATTTGGTTTTGGTGGAGAAATAGGAATATCAACTAACAAGTTGCCTCCTAGAGGGCCAGTAGGAATTAACCAGTTAACATCTTATAAATATGTGGTAAGTGGTAAATCAATAATTAGATCTTAAGATAAATGGTGGAGTATAAAAGTAAATCTTTGGGAATTCTGGGAGGAAGCTTCGACCCTCCTCATTTTGGTCATTTAAAGTTGTGTGAGATTGCATTAAAAAAATTAAACTTAAAAAAAATTTTTTGGGTAGTAACAAAGAAGAATCCTTTAAAAAAAAAAGTTTTTTTTCCTTTAAAGGATAGGATATTAAAAAGTAAAAAAATCTCGAAAGATAATAAAAAAATTAAAGTTGTTTATCTGGAAAAAAAATTAAGGTCCACTCGAACCATCAATTTAGTTAAGTATTTAAAAAAAAACAATACCTCAACTAAAATTTTTTTATTGATGGGATCTGACAACCTAATAAGCTTTCACAAATGGAAAAATTATAAAAAAATATTAGATTTATGTGAAATAGTTGTATTTTCACGAGAAGGATATGACCAAAAAGCAAAAAAATCTGGTATAATTAGGGGGTTGAAAAATAAAAAAATTAAATTTATTAAAAATAAAAAAATTAATATCTCTTCGACAATTTTAAGAAAATACTATAGTAATAAATAGATGCGCGTTGCAAACCTCAAAAAAATAATTGAAACTTTTCTCAATAATAATAAGGCAAGTAATATTATTTCTATTGATCTTAAAAAAAAATCTCATATAGCAGATTATATGATAATAGCTTCAGGAACATCTTCTAGACATTTGCAATCACTCTCAGAAAATTTAATTTTAGAATTAAAAAAGACTGGTATGGCAAATTGTAGAATGGAAGGAAAATATAGTGAAGATTGGAAATTGGTTGATGCTATAGATATTATAGTGCACTTATTTCATCCTGAAAAAAGGAATTTTTATGACCTTGAAAAAATGTGGTCAGAACCAACGCCCAAAGAAAAAGCAATGATATGAGTAAATATTTTATTATTTTAATTTTCTTTTTTTTATCACCCTTAAAAGCAAATGAAGCCGCACAGCAAGAATTGCACAAAAAAATAGATTTATTTGGAGAGGTTTTAGAAAAAATACAAAGTGAATATGTAGACCAAGTTGATCAGGCAGATGTGATGGACTCAGCAATTAATGGTGTTTTGCAGTCTTTAGACCCTTACTCGGGATATATGAGCCCAGAATTATTTAAAAGTATGCAAACTGATACCAAGGGAGAGTTTGGTGGTCTAGGGATCGAAATAGGAATGGAGTCAGGTTTGGTTAAAGTAATATCACCAATCGACGGAACACCTGCAGCAAAAGCAGGTATTAAATCTGGGGATTACATTATAAGAATTGGGGATGAACAAGTTCAGGGTAAAACATTAATGGAATCTGTTAAACTCATGAGGGGTGAAGTAGGGACTAAAATTAAACTCACAATAAGAAGAAAAAACAAAAAAAAACCAATTGAATTTTTTATCGAACGAAAGATAATTGAAGTAAAATCTGTGGAAGCTTCCGTATTAGGTAAAAATAAAAATGTTGGATATTTAAGATTGAAATCTTTCAATGAAAACAGTGATAAACAATTGTTTAATAGAATTAAAAATTTTGAAAATAAAAATAAATTGATAGGATATGTACTAGATTTGCGAAATAATCCTGGTGGTCTTTTAACCCAAGCTATTAGTATAACAGATTTTTTTCTAGAAAATGGTGAAATAGTATCAACTAAAGGAAGAAGGACTTCAGAAACAAGAAAATTCTTTGCTAGATCTGGAGATGGGATTAAAGGAAAACCTATAATTGTTTTGATAAATAACGGGTCTGCCTCTGCAGCAGAAATTTTAGCTGGTGCATTAAAAGATCATAAAAGGGCTATCATACTAGGTGAAAACTCTTATGGGAAAGGATCTGTGCAATCCATAATTCCGTTAAAAAATGGAGGAGGAATGAGACTTACGATTTCAAAGTATTATCTCCCTTCTGGTAAATCTATATCAGAAGTGGGTGTATCGCCTGATATTTTAGTTCAGGAAAATGAAAAAGAATTTGAAATAAATTCCAAAAACGATAATCAATTAAATTATGCATTGGAGCTTTTACAATCATAAGAAATGACTAATATTCTTCCACTAAGAACAGGTGTAGGTATAATAGTTTTAAATAAAGAGAATAAAGTTTTTGTAGGTAAAAGAAAAGACAATCCAATAGATAAATGGCAGATGCCACAAGGTGGGGTTGATAGTGGCGAAAAATTAGTTGATGCAATGAGAAGAGAATTAATAGAAGAAACCAGTATTAAAAGCATTGAAATAATTAAAGAAGTTGAAGACTGGTTAGACTATGAGCTACCCAAAAATTTGTTAGGTAAAATTTGGAAAGGTAAATATAGAGGTCAAAAACAAAAATGGTTTATAGTAAAATTTCTTGGAAGCGAAAGTGAAGTAAATATTATCACAAAAAAACCTGAGTTTATAGAATGGAAATGGGTAGAAATTAATCAACTGCCTAGTATTATAGTCGATTTTAAAAAAAATGTTTATGAAAGACTTGTTAAAGAGCTTAAAAATATTACTGTTTAATTTCTTTTAACACATCTAGTTTATGTGAAAAAATAAACCTTTCTTTATCATTTAGACTCTCAGAGAGTTTCTTTTGGGTCTCGTCTATCAATTTGTTAATTTGTGTTTTTTCAAATTTATCTACTTGAATAGCTGTAGACGTTAAGACTAATAGATTATTTTCTGAAAATTCTACAATACCGTCTGTTACAAAAAAACTATTTTGACTTGTATTTTTAGAAATTATTATACCTGGCCTCATAAATGTTATAAAAGGTATATGATTTTCCATAACAGTCATTTGACCCTCGAAAGCAGGTATGATTACCTCAACTGATTTTGATTTAAATAAAGTTTTGTTTGGAGAAATTATTTCTGTATTAAAATTATTTTGCATTATTATTTAGAATCTTTATTTAGTTTTTCAGCTTTTTCGACTGCCTCTTCAATTGATCCAACCATATAAAAAGCTGCCTCAGGTAAATTATCATATTCGCCCTTACATATTGCATCAAATCCTTTAATTGTTGATTCAAGATCTACTAATTTTCCAGGTGATCCTGTGAACACTTCTGCAACAAAAAATGGTTGAGATAAAAATCTTTGTATCTTTCTAGCTCTTGCGACTGTCAATTTGTCCTCTTCAGATAATTCGTCCATTCCTAGTATGGCAATAATATCTTGGAGTGATTTATATGCTTGAAGAATTTTCTGAACCTCTCTAGCAACTCTATAATGTTCGTCACCTACTATTCTAGGATCTAGTATTCTTGACGTTGAATCAAGGGGGTCTACTGCGGGATAAATTCCCAATTCTGCAATTTGTCTTGATAAAACTGTGGTGGCATCTAAGTGTGAGAAAGATGTTGCGGGAGCAGGATCTGTTAGGTCATCTGCTGGAACATAAATTGCTTGTACCGATGTGATTGATCCTTTGTCTGTTGATGTAATTCTCTCTTGCAAATTACCCATATCAGTAGCAAGTGTTGGTTGATAACCAACTGCTGATGGTATTCTACCTAATAAAGCTGACACCTCTGAACCGGCTTGAGTAAATCTAAAAATATTATCTACAAAAAATAAAACATCTTGTCCCTCTTTATCCCTAAAATATTCTGCTACTGTAAGTCCAGTTAGAGCGACGCGGGCTCTTGCTCCAGGAGGTTCATTCATTTGTCCATAAACTAGTGCTGCTTTTGAACCTTTGCCATCTTTTTTTATAACTCCAGACTCTATCATTTCGTGATATAGATCGTTACCTTCTCTAGTTCTTTCACCTACTCCGGCAAATACTGAAAAACCTCCATGAGCTTTAGCTATGTTATTTATTAATTCCATGATAGTAACTGTTTTGCCTACTCCAGCGCCTCCAAATAGACCAATCTTTCCTCCCTTCGCATAAGGGGCTAATAAGTCAATTACTTTAATTCCGGTAACTAAGATTTCGGTCTCAGTGGATTGATCAGTAAATTTTGGAGATTGTCTGTGAATAGGCCATTTCTCTTTTGTTTTAACTTCACCCTTTTCATCAATTGGTTCACCTATAACATTAATAATTCTTCCGAGTGTCTCGGGTCCGACTGGTACACTAATTGGTGCCTTGGTGTTAAAAACTTTATCACCTCTTTTTAACCCCTCAGTCGAATCCATTGCAATAGTTCTCACACTATTTTCACCTAAATGCTGAGCAACTTCTAATACAAGCTTATTACCTGTGTTATCTGCTTCTAAAGCAGTATATATTTCTGGTAATTCACCATCGAATTTTACATCCACTACTGCACCAATTAATTGAGTAATTGTCCCTTGATTTTTCATATTTATAAACTTTCTGCTCCTGAAATTATTTCTATAAGTTCTTTAGTGATAGAAGCCTGCCTACTTCTATTATAATTTATTGTAAGTTTATCAACTAACTCTCCAGCGTTTCTTGTTGCATTATCCATCGCAGTCATCCTTGAGCCTTGCTCGCTAGCTGCATTTTCTAAAAATGCCTTATATATTTGAGTAGATATATTTTTTGGAAGCAGCTCATCTAAAATCTCTTCTTCATCTGGCTCAAATTCATAATTAAATTCAGAATTGTGTTTATTTGCCGAAGTTTCAATATCAGCTGGAATCAGTTGTTTATTTTGTGGTATCTGTGTAATTACATTTTTAAAATTGTTATAAAATATCATACATTTATCAATTTGTTTTTGATTATAAAGGTCTAAAACAATTTTACAAACTTCTTCGGCTTCCTTGAATGATATTTTTTTTCTATCTTTAAAACTTATACTCTTTAAAATATGATTTCCGAAAGATCTTTTTAGTTGATCATGACCTTTTGAGCCAATTGTAATTATTTTTAATTCTTTATTACCATCTAATATTTTTTTAAATTCCTTTCTAGCTAATTTACAAATGTTCGTATTGAATCCACCGCAAAGTCCTCGGTCAGCTGTTGCTACAATACATAAGTGAATTTTGTCACTTCCGTTTCCAACTAATAATTTTGGAGCATTTGATCTATCGTTAAGTGTTTTTGTTAGGTTAAGAATTATATTATTCATTTTATCACTATATGGTCTGCCTTTTTCTGCTTCCTCTTGGGCTTTTTTTAATTTAGCTGCCGCAACCATTTTCATAGCCTTGGTGATTTTTTGAGTGGACTTAACGCTTTTTATTCTTTTTTTTAAATCATCTAAACTGGGCATTTTTAATTTCTCTTGAGTGTTTCAATAACCTCTATAAGGTTTTTTTCTGTTTTTTCGTCAATTTTACCGTTAGCTTGTATAGTTTTTAAAATATCATTTTTTTCATTTTTAATTGTATCCACCAATTTATTTTCAAAATCTTTAATCTTGGAAATTTCTAAATCATCGAGATATCCATTTACCCCGGCAAAAATAATAATAACTTGTTCTGCCATAGTTAAAGGAGAATACTGGTTTTGTTTTAATAATTCCGTTAATTTTGAACCTCTATTAAGTAATTTTTGTGTCGATGCATCTAAATCTGAACCAAACTGAGCGAAAGCAGCCATCTCTCTGTATTGCGCTAATTCTAGTTTGATTGAACCTGCTACCTTTTTCATTGCTTTAGTTTGTGCAGCTGATCCCACTCTAGAAACGGACAATCCAACATTCACTGCTGGTCTAATACCTTGATTAAACAACTCTGTTTCTAAAAAAATTTGGCCGTCCGTGATTGAGATGACATTTGTTGGTATGTAAGCTGACACGTCCCCTGCTTGTGTTTCAATTATTGGTAAAGCTGTAAGTGATCCACCGCCCATTTTATCATTTAGCTTGGCAGCTCTCTCAAGAAGCCTACTATGTAAATAAAATACATCGCCTGGATACGCTTCTCTTCCAGGAGGTCTACGTAAGAGCAATGACATCTGTCTGTAAGCTACTGCTTGTTTCGATAAATCGTCGTAAATTATCAAAGCGTGCATACCATTATCTCTATAATATTCTCCTATTGTGCATCCAGTGTAAGGAGCTAAAAATTGGAGTGGTGCCGAGTCGGACGCTGTAGCAGAAACCACTGTTGTGTATTTCATAGCACCAGCATCCTCCAGTGTTTTAACTATTTGAGCTACTGTTGATCTTTTTTGTCCAATGGCGACGTAAACACAATAAAGTTTCTTTTTTTCATTATCAGTTTCATTAATAGATTTTTGATTCAAAATCGTATCGATCGCAACTGCTGTTTTTCCTGTTTGTCGGTCTCCTATTATCAATTCTCTCTGCCCTCTACCTATAGGGATTAAGCTGTCAATAGCCTTCAGGCCTGTTTGCATGGGTTCATTTACAGACTGTCTGGGTATTATTCCAGGAGCCTTTACTTCAACTCTTTTTCTTAACGATTTGTTTGTCAAATTACCTTTACCATCAATAGGATTACCCAAACCATCAACGACTCTGCCTAATAATTCTTTTCCAACTGGCACGTCAACAATTGACTTTGTTCTTTTTACAGTATCACCCTCTTTTATAAGTCTATCGTCACCAAATATTACTACCCCTACATTATCGCTTTCCAAATTAAGAGCCATGCCTTTAGAACCGTCATTAAACTCAACCATTTCTCCGGCCTGAACATTATCTAGTCCAAATACTCTAGCGATACCATCACCAACTGACAAAACCTTACCAATTTCAGATACTTCAGTTTTTTCACCGAAATTTTTAATTTGTTCTTTAAGTAATTTTGTTACTTCTGAGGGATTAATTTCCATTTAATTCTCTAACATTATTTTTTGATATTTTGCTAATTTATTCTTAATTGAGGAGTCTATCATTAAACTACCTAGCTGAACTTTTACTCCTCCAATTAGACTTTCATCAGTTTTAAATATAAATTTTATAGAAGATGCTAAAGATTTTGACAATTCTTTTTGAATGTTGTCTTGTTTGTCTTTATCTAATTTTTCTGCTGAGGTGAATATAGCTTTTATTTCACCACGATCCCTGGAGCATAGTTTTAAAAAACTATCAAATATTTTTTTTAAATAAAATATTCTTCTTTTATCAACTAAAAGAAGCAAGAAATTCTCCAAAATCTTATTTAATTTCAATATTTGAGATATTTTTAATAATGTTTCATTTTGTGACTGAACTGATTTTGTTGGATTTTTTACAAAATTCTGAAAATCTAAGTTTTCATCATATATTTTTGATAAAATTCTAATCTGTTTCTCCACTAAGTCTAGAGAAGAATTTTCTTTAACAATTTCCATTAGCGCAAGGGAATACCTTTCTGAGGCTTCAGTAGAAAATGATTTTTTTGTGCTCAATTTTATACCTAATTAGATTTTAGATTTAAGAGTCTTTCCGTATCACATGAGCTGGAAGCCTTCAAGATGCTAAGATTACTATCACGCAAAATTTATAGGATCAACATCAACCGTGAGTTTAATTTTATTGGAAATCTTCAGTCTTTTGAGTGACTTTGATAAGGATATTTGAGGTAGGTCTTGATTTTTCGATTTAATCAAAAGTCTTGTTCTATATCTATTTTTAATTTTAAAAAGTGGAGAGTCTATTGGGCCATAAATTTCTAAATTATTTGAATTAACCAAGTTGTTTTTTATTTCCTGAGCTCCTCTGAAACTATTTTCTTTCGAATGAGAAGAAACAATTAGTGCTATAAGTTTTTTAAATGGAGGTAAATTATTTTTTTTTCTCAAATTGAGTTCATCAATAAGAAATTGATCAAATTTGTTTTCCATAATATTAATTAACGTTTGATGTGACGGTGTGATAGTTTGATAAATTATCAGTGATTTTGATGAGTTTCTGCCAGCGCGACCACTGAGTTGGTTATAAAGTTGTATATTTTTCTCTGTGGTTCTTAAATCATAACCTTTTCCAGAAAAATCGGCATCAACAACAACTATACAATTTAGATGGGGAAAATTAAATCCTTTTGAGATCATTTGCGTTCCAATTAAGATATCTATTTCATTTTTTTCTATTTCTTTAATTATAGTTTTATTTTTTTTAAGACTTAAATAGTCACTTGAAAATATTTTAATTTTTTTTTTAGGATAACTTTTTTTTAATTCATCATAAACTTTTTCAACACCAGGACCATACATTAAAAAATCACATTTTTTATTATTATTTTTACAATCTTTAATAATTTTATTTTTATATCCGCAATGATGACATACTGCTTTATTGATTATTTTGTGATAAGTTAGAAAAATTGAACAATTTGGACATGTGTGTTTGTAACCACAATTTTTACAAACAAGAAATGGTGAGTAGCCCCTTCTATTAACAAAAAATAAAACCTGATTTTTACTTTTTAAATAATCATCAATCAAGGCGTAGGTCTCCGATGCGATAATTCTCTTTTCCTTTGTTTTTACATTTAAGTTTATTATTTTTGCTTTAGGGAAGGGATATTCTTTATATCTATTTTCTAAAAAAGTATAATTATATTTTTTATTTTGAATATTATTAAATGTTTCTATTGAGGGTATTGAAGTAACTAGATTAATTGGAATTTTCTCTATTGATGCCCTGGCTATAGCCATGTCTCTTGCGTTATAAATTATTCCGTCCTCCTGCTTATAAGAAGCATCATGTTCCTCATCAACAATAATTAACCCTAGATTTTTAAACGGTAATAACAATGAAGATCTTGCACCAATAATTATTTTAATTTTATCATTTATAATTCCATGCCAAATAATTTTTTTATTTTTTGGGGTAATTTTAGAATGCCATAAATAAGGCTCATAACCGAAAAATTCTGAAAACCTTTTTTGAAATTGTTTGGTTAAAAAAATTTCCGGCATTAAAATTAATACTTGTTTATCTTTTTCTAGTATTCTTTTTATTCTCTCAAAATAAACTAATGTTTTCCCAGAGCCGGTAACACCTTGTAAAACAGTTACACTAAACTTATTATCAAACTTAGAAATATAATTTAACGAACTTTCTTGATCAGAATTTAACGAATAGTTTTTCTTTTTAATTTTATTTTTTTTGTATTCTTGGTCAGAAATTTTTTCATATTTTTTTGTACCACCGATACTCATTTTTAAAACTAACCCTTTCGAAGATAAATTATAATTGGAAAACCAATTGATATATTCAACAAGACTTTTTTTTAAATTAAAGTTTTCAATCTTTTCGCTTACATATTTAATTTTTATTTTCTTTTGTGGTTTTTCAATTTTGTCCCAAACTATACCTATCTCGGTAGACTTACCAAAAGGAACTTTTACAAAATCTCCAATCCTTAATTTGTTTTTTTTGTCAGACTTATATGTTAATGGATAATTAAATATTTTTGGAAGAAGAATAGGAATTTGCATTTTGTAATTTTATAAAAAAATATTAAAATTAAAAATGAATTGGTCTTTTATCAACAGCTAAAGCAGCCTCTTTTATTGCTTCGGTGTGAGTGGGGTGCGCATGGCAGGTTCTTGCAATATCCTCTGAGCTAGCTCCAAATTCCATAGCTAAAGCCATTTCAGCTATCATGTCGCCTGAATGAGGTCCAATAATATGAACACCGAGGACTCTATCTGTCTTACTATCAGCTATAATTTTTACAAAGCCATCTGTTTCATTATTAACTTTTGCTCTTGAATTAGCTAAAAATGGAAACTTACCTACCTTATAGGATATATTTTCTTTTTTTAGCTCATCTTCGGTTTTGCCTACTGTTGCTACCTCTGGGGACGTGTATATCACCCCAGGAATAACATTATAATTTACATGCCCTGATTGACCGCTGAGTATTTCAGCGACAGCTATACCTTCTTCTTCAGCTTTGTGAGCTAACATTGGTCCTTTTACAACATCTCCGATTGCAAAAATGTTATTTATATTTGTTCTAAATTTTTTATCAATTTGAATTCTTCCTTTTTTATCTTTTTTAATTTCAAGCTTAGAAAGATTTAATCCCTCTGTGTTAGGCTTTCTACCAACAGAAATTAAAACTTTTTCTGTATTGAGGGTATTTATATTTTTTTTAACATTATCTTCGTATTCTATATCGATCGACTCTTTATTATTTTTAATATTTAAAACTTTAGAGTTTAATTTAAATTTAAATCCTTGTTTAATTAATATCTTTTGAAACTCTTTAGATATCTCAGAGTCCATACCAGGAAGAATATGATCTAAATATTCTAATACTATAACTTCTGCACCTAAACGTGACCATACCGACCCCATCTCAAGGCCTATATAGCCTCCGCCAATTACTGCAAGACTTTTTGGTACTTTTTTAAGATCTAAAATTCCCGTTGATGAGAGAATTGATTGTTCATCAATAATTGCTCCTGGCATAGTAGTTGGAGATGAACCTGTTGCAATAACAATATTTTTTGTTTTATAAGTAGTTTTTGCTTTACCGTCATCTAACATTACTTCGTTTTTAGATACTAAAGATCCCTTTCCTTTTAGATAACTAATCTTGTTCTTCTTAAATAAAAATTCTACACCCTTAGTTAAAACTCCTACAGATTTATTTTTTTGTTGCATCATTTTAGAAAGGTTTAATTTAACGTTATCTACCTCAATACCTTGTTTGCCATATTCGTTTTTAACTTTATGATAACTCTCAGAAAGATTAAGTAAACTCTTTGATGGTATACATCCAACATTTAAGCAAGTGCCTCCAAGACTACCTCTGCTTTCAATGCAAGCAGTTTTCATACCTAGCTGAGCAGCTCTTATAGCACAAACATATCCACCAGGACCTCCACCGATAACTATTAAATCAAAACTATCACTCATAATTATAAATCTAGAAACAGTCTTTTTGGTTGTTCTAATGATTCTTTTACAATCTTCAAAAAAGAAACAGCTTCTTTGCCGTCAATTATTCTATGATCGTATGAAAGAGCTAAATACATTATTGGTTTTATAACTACTTCCCCATCTCTTACTACGGGTCTTTCAATTATATTATGCATTCCAAGCACAGCAGATTGAGGAGGATTTAAAATTGGAGTAGATAACATTGATCCATAGATACCTCCATTGGTAATGGTAAATGTTCCACCTTGTAAATCCTCAATAGTAATTTTCCCATCTCTTGCCTTTTGTCCTAATTGACCTATTTCATGCTCTATATCTGCAAATGACATTTCATCAGTTCCTTTTACAACTGGAACAACAAGGCCTTTATCTGTGCCTACAGCTATGCTTATGTTATAATAATTTTTATAAACTATTTCGTCTCCTTGAATCTCCGCATTTATAGCTGGAAAGTTTTTTAGTCCCAAAACACAAGCCTTTACAAAAAATGACATAAATCCTAGTTTAACTGAATATTTTTTTTGGAACTCATCTTTGTATTTATTTCTCATCAAGATAACCTCTTGCATATCAACTTCATTGAAAGTTGTTAGCATGGCTGCATTCTCTTGAGCCTCTTTAAGCCTTTTTGCGATTGTCTGTCTTAATCTTGTCATGCGAATTCTTTCTTCTGGACCGTGTTGTATTTTTCTCTCTGAAGGTTGTGGTTTTGCTCCCATTAAGCTCATAATATCTTCTTTCAAGACCGTTCCATTTCTACCTGTTCCTTTAACTTCGTTAAGATTTATATTTGACTCTGCAGCAATTTTTCTTGCTGATGGTGAAACTCTATATAAAGTTGACTCTTTTGGATTCTCTCTTACAGTCTCATCTAATTCACCCAACACAAGAGGCTCTACTTTGCTTTCTAAACTATTATCGAGTATGAGCGGCTCGCTTATTATTTCTTTTGTTTTAATTGGAGTTTCTTTTTTTATTTTAGACGGTGGATTATATTTTGTTGATTTGATTACCTTAGAACTTTCAGATTTTAAAATTTTATCAGATATTAAGCCTAGTAATGCTCCTACATTTACCGTTTCTCCCTCATTAACTGAAATGCTTTCTAAGGTTCCATCTGCGGGTGATGGCACTTCTACGTTTACCTTATCAGTCTCCAATTCAACAATGGGTTCATCAGATATAACTTTATCACCTTGATTTTTTAACCATTTTGAGACAGTTGCCTCGGTTATTGACTCCCCTAGAGTTGGAACTATAATTTTTTCTGACATTAATTTTCTTTACTAACTACCTTTTCTAATATTTCCTTTTGTTGTGCAAGATGTTTATTTAGATTTCCAGTCGCAGTAGTGGATGAAGCCTTCCTACCGATGTATCTTACTTTTTCACAAGAAGACTCGATAATTTTTAGCACTCTGTCTATATAATTTCTTACAGTATTCCATCCGCCCATATTTTGAGGCTCCTCCTGACACCAAAATATTTTTGCATTTTTATATTTTTTCAATATTTGTGCAAGTGTTTTCGCTGGAAAAGGATAAAGCTGTTCTATTCTTACAAAAACAACTTTTTTATTTTGTTTATTTTCTCTAGCATCTAATAAATCAAAATATATTTTACCCGAACATAAAATAACTTTTTCAATATTATTGTTTTTTTCTAATTTTAAAAGTTTTGAATTTTTCTCGTAAGCATGGTCTTCTAGAATTCGATGAAAAGAATTTTGTTTTGTAAAATCACTAACTTGTGATGTGCATCTTTTATGTCTTAATAATGATTTTGGTGTCATTATTATTAGAGGTTTTCTAAAATCTCGTCGCATTTGTCTTCTTAAAGCGTGAAAATAATTAGCTGGTGTTGTGCAATTAATTACTTGTATATTCTCGCCTGCGCACATTTGCAAAAATCTTTCTAATCTGGCTGAAGAGTGTTCTGGACCCTGGCCTTCATATCCGTGCGGTAGAAGCATAACCAATCCACTTGCTCTTCCCCACTTGGACTCGCTTGATGTAATAAATTGATCTATTATAACCTGAGCACCATTCGCAAAGTCTCCAAATTGTGCTTCCCAGATAACGAGGGTCTCAGGCTCAGATAATGAGTAACCGAATTCAAATCCTAAAACTGCTAGCTCAGATAAAAGAGAGTCAATTATTTCAAATTTTTTTTGATCTTTAGAGATATTATTTAGAGGGATATATCTCTCGTGATCGACTTGGTTTCTTAACACAGAGTGTCTTTGGCTGAATGTTCCTCTGCCTGAGTCTTGTCCAGATAACCGAACCGAAAAACCATCACATAATAATGTTCCAAAAGCTAAGCTTTCAGCTGTTGTCCAATCAATTGGTGAGTTTTCAGTGAACATTTTTAACCTATTATCGAAAACTTTTCTTAATGTTTTATGTATGTTAAATCTGTTGGGTACAGTAGAGATAGCTTTGCCAATCTTAATAATTTTTTCTTTTTGTACTCCACTCACTCCTTTTTTATCTTTACCTAATCCTGGTTTAAAACGCGACCATACCCCTTCAAACCATTTAAGCTCTGATTTATAATTTTTTGATGATATAAATTCTCTTTCTAGATATTTTTTGAAGTCGATTTTTTTTCTTTCTATTTCTTCAATAGAAAGTAAGTTCTGCGTTGATATTTTTTTACTGTAAATATTGAGTGTGGTTGGATGAGATCTGATTTTATTGTACATAATAGGTTGAGTAAAAGATGGTTCATCTCCTTCATTATGGCCAAACCTTCTGTAACAAACCATATCGATTACAACATCTCTATTAAATTTTTGTCTATACTCAGTTGCTATTTTAGCACAATGAACTACCGCTTCGGGGTCATCACCATTTACATGAAAAATTGGTGCTTGGGCTGTTTTTGCCACATCAGACGGGTAGGGAGACGATCTTGCAAATCTAGGCGCAGTAGTAAAACCAATTTGATTGTTTACTATCACGTGTATGGTCCCCCCAATGTTATGCCCTGGTAAACCTGACATTGCAAAACACTCGGCCACAACGCCTTGACCTGCAAAAGCTGCATCACCATGGATGAGAACGGGTATAACCTTTTTTCTTTCTGGATCTCTGTGAAAAAATTGTTTAGCTCTTGCTTGCCCAAGAACAACCGGATTTACAGCCTCAAGATGAGAGGGATTGTCTGTAAGACTTATATGAACAACATTTCCATCAAATTCTCTATTTGATGATGCTCCTAAATGATATTTAACATCGCCCTCAAAGTCTTTTTTACCAGATACACTTTTGCCAAAAAATTCACTAAAGATTGCTTTATACGGCTTTCCCATAACATTAGCTAATACATTTAACCTTCCTCTATGTGGCATACCAATCTTAATTTCTTTTACACCTAAGTTTCCTCCTCTTTTAATTATTTGCTCCAATGCGGGTATTAATGATTCGCCTCCATCCAGACCAAATCTTTTTGTTCCAACAAATTTAACGTGTAAATATTTTTCTAATCCCTCAGCCTCAATTATTTTGTTCAAAATTGCTTTTTTTCCATTTTCAGTAAAAGAAATATTTTTTTGTGGGCCTTCTATACGATCTCTTATCCATGCTTTTTCTTCTGGATCACTCATGTGCATGAATTCATAACCAATTGTAGAGCAGTAAGTTTTTTTTAGAATTTGTAAAATTTGAGCAAGAGTTGCATATTGGAGACCGAGAACGCCATCTAAAAAAATTTTTCTTTGATAATCTTTTTTAGTGAAACCGTATGTTTCTGGTCTCAATTCTAAGTGCTCATCTTTTTTTTGAAGATTGAGCGGATCTAGATTTGCTATCAAATGACCTCGTATTCTATAAGCCCTGATTATCATTATAGCTCTAATTGAGTCTTTTGATGCTTGTTCAATTGAGCCGAGCTCAAGTGGATCATTTTTTAAGGAATCAACATTCTTTTGAGCTTCATATTTTACTTCTGTTTGAAAATTTTTTTTGGGCGACCAGCTTGGCCCTGATAAATTTTTTGTTACAACTTTAGCTTCATCATTTAAACCATCAAAAAATGCTTTCCAGTCTTGTGGTATTTTATTTGGATTGGTTAAATATATTGAATAGTATTTATCAATAAAATCTGAGTTTATTCCTGCGAGAAAAGAAGTTTTTTTAAAAATTTGATTATTTTTAGAAGATGACATTATTTATTAATTCTATCATATATTATTATAAATCAACTATTAAGTTTATCATATAGTGTTTTGCCTATATCTGCTGGTGATTTTGAAATAGTTATTCCAGCAGATTTCATTGACTCTATTTTATTTTCTGCTCCCCCTTTTCCACCTGCAATTATAGCTCCTGCATGTCCCATTCTTTTTCCTGGTGGTGCAGTTAATCCTGCAATAAATCCAACTATCGGTTTTTTAACCTTTGATTTTCTTAAAAAATCCGAAGCTTCCTCTTCATCAGATCCACCAATTTCGCCTATCATAACAATTGACTGGGTTTCCTTGTCTTTTAAAAAAAGTTCCAAACAATCAATAAAATTTGTTCCATTTATTGGGTCTCCCCCAATACCAATACATGTAGATTGACCCAAACCTATTTGAGAGGTTTGTGAAACAGCCTCGTAAGTCAAAGTTCCTGATCTTGATACAATTCCAACACTCCCTTTTTTGTGTATATTCCCTGGCATAATGCCAATTTTACACTCATCTGGAGTTATTACACCTGGACAATTTGGTCCAATAAGTCTGCTTTTAGATTTTTTTAAAGATTCTTTCACCTTTACCATATCTATTATTGGAATTCCTTCAGTGATACAAACAATGATTTCTATCTCAGCATTCAAAGCTTCTAAAATTGCGTCTGCAGCAAATTTAGGAGGAACATAAATCATACTAGCATTTGCTCCGGTTGACTCTTTAGCCTCTGTCACAGTGTTAAACACAGGTAAGTTTAAATGTTTTTGTCCACCTTTTTTAGGCGTAACTCCCCCGACTAGCTTTGTACCATACCTGATTGCTTGCTCAGAATGAAATGTGCCATGCGAACCAGTAAAACCCTGACAAATAACTTTTGTATTTTTATTTACTAAAACAGACATTTATTTTTTTATAGCTTTTACAATTTTAGCAGCGGCATCATTTAAATTATCTGCAGATAAAATTTTTAAATTTGATTTCTTTAATATTTCTTTTCCTTCTTTAAAATTTGTTCCTGCTAATCTAACCACCAGAGGAATATTAATTTGAGATTTTTCTGCTGCTTCTACTAAACCTTGAGCCAAAACATCACAACGCATTATTCCACCAAAAATATTAATTAAAATACCTTTTACATTTTTATCAGATAAAATTAATTTAAAAGCTGCTGAAACTTTATCCTTTGTAGCCCCGCCACCAACATCTAAAAAATTTGCTGGCTCTTGACCATGAAGCTTAATTATATCCATTGTTGCCATTGCTAAACCTGCTCCATTTACCATGCAGCCAATATTTCCATTTAGTTTTATATATGAAAGTTCATATTTTTTTGCCTCAATTTCGGCTGGTTCCTCTTCGTGAAGATCTCTTAATTTTAAAATTTCTGGCCTTCTAAAAAGAGCGTTTTCATCAAAGTTCATTTTAGCATCTAAACAAAGTAGATTTCCTTTTTTATTTAATATTAAGGGATTAATTTCTATTAAAGAAGCGTCCTTCTCAACAAGAATTTTCAACAAAATTTTTATAATTTTACTTCCTTGTATTGTTTGGTTATTGTTTAAATTAAAAACGCTTAAGATTTTATTTATTGATGCATCATCAATTCCCTCTTTTTTAATGTCGATTCTTGTTGTAATTATTTTATTTGGATCTTCATCAGCAACTTTCTCTATATCCATGCCTCCCTCTGAACTACTAATAAAAGCTATTTTTGAAGTCTGTCTGTCAACCAAACAAGAGAGATAAAACTCTTTATCTATTTCTGAAGCTTCCTCAATGTAAAGTCTTCTTACTTCTTTTCCATCTTTGCCTGTTTGAGGTGTTATAAGTTTCTTTCCCATCATCTTTTTTGACTCATCTTCAAGTGTCTTCTTGTCTTTTATCAATTTGACACCTCCGGCTTTTCCTCTGCCACCAGCATGGATTTGGGCCTTTAGAACAAATTCTTTTGAGACAAGCTTTTGTAATTTATTTTTAAACTCACTTAAATCTTGAATTACAACACCTTTTGAAACAGGAGCTCCATATTCCCTTAATATCTCCTTAGCTTGATGTTCGTGTATATTCATAAATAAAGTTATAAGTTGTTTTCAAAATGTAATTTTTATATCTTTAATATATCTAATTTTGAGATGACTAAACTATTTAAAAAATACTTCAATATAATTTTTTTAACAATTTTAACAGTAATAAGCATTATATTATACAAAGATTTTGGGATTTCTTTAGATGAGAATATAACCAGACGAAATGGATTGGTAAATTTAAAATATATCCTTGAATTTTTTTCTTTATCCAATTTATCGACAAAGGAAATTTTTAATGAAATTGAGAATTTAAATGATTATTTTGATAAAAATTATGGAGCTTTTTTTGAGGTATTAAATGTATTCTTTATTGAGATTATATTGGGAAAAAAAAGCTTTCAGGATATTTTCTATGCGCGACATTTAGTAAATCATATTTTATTTTTAATTTCTCTATTTTATTTTTTTAAATTATGTAAAAAATTACATTTCAATATTTATCTGTCATCACTTGGGGTTATTTTACTATATTCAACCCCTAGAATTTTTTCGAACAGTTTTTACAACGGAAAGGATATAGCTTTTTTATCTATCTTTATAATTTTAATTTATTATTCAATTAAATGCTTAAAAAAATTAAACTTTAAAAATACAATTCTATTTTCACTTTTTTTTGCTTTATCATTCAATTTGAGACCTGTTTCAATTTATATACCTTTAATGTTAACTTTTTTTATATTTTTGGATAACCTTATAGCGGGTTCACATTTTAAAAAAAATTTAAGATATTTTATTACAGTATATGTTTTGAGCTTTTTAATTATAATTTTAATTCAGCCTTTGTTATGGACGAATACATTAAATAACTTTTTGGAAATTATAAGTACCTTTGCAAACTTTGAGAGATGGGATCATCAGGTATTTTATACCGGTGAATTTTACAAATCTTATTATCTGCCCAATCATTACTTTTTTGTTATGTTTTTTTCAACGACGCCTACTTTAATTTCTTTAATGGGGTTATTAGGATTTTTGCTAATTTTCTTTAGACTCGTAAAGAGGCTTTTTAAAATAGATCAAGGTAAGAAATTAAATGAAATTTGGAGAGGTGAGAACGAAAAATTTATATTATTTATTTTTTTTGCATTAATTTTACCTATTTTCTTATTTCTATTGTTAAATTCTGTTTTATATAATGGATGGAGACATTTTTATTTTCTTTATCCACTTTTTTTAATACAACTTATTTTTTTAATAAAATTTCTCATAAATAAATTTAGAAATAGTAAATTTAAAAGATTTATGATTTTTTTTTTAATAATTATGATTTTTAACAATATTTATGCGCTTATTATAATGCATCCTTACCAAAATTCTTATTTTAATTTTTTTTTCAAAAAAGGAGCAAATAAATATTTTGAAATTGACTATTGGGGTTTAGCAAATAAGAGTGCATTAGAAAAACTTTTACAAAACAGTAGCGAAAAAGATATTTTTTATATTGGAGTAGCAAGTTTCACAAATTTGAACCTAAGTAAGAATATGCTAAATGATAAAGATAAAAAAAGAGTAAATATAGTTGGTCAAGAATATGATAAAGCAAATTTTATTTTTACTAATTTTTATTATGAAGTTGACGTTAAATATGACGATAAATATCAAATCCCAAAAAATTTTAAAAAGATTTTTTCTATAAAGAAAGGTGGTATAGTTATTAATGAGGTATATCAAAAATTAAAATAATATGAAAATTTTCATTTATAAATCGTTAATAGTTTTTTTTCTATTTCTTTTACTATTTGAAATTTCCGTTTCAAGATTTGTAAGAAATTATGAAGCAAAAATTGATAAGTATTTAAGTAAAGAAGGTACTGTAATTATTAAGAATAAAATTAGGGACGAGATATCAAGTTCAATTGACAAGGAGAGGATTCTTTCGAAAGAGGACGCTCTTTTGATAAGAAAATTTTTAAATAAAATTAATAAAGAGCTAAATGTAAAAAATTAAAGTTTACAATTTTTTTTTATATAAAACTTTTTGACAGTAGAGTCGCCTTCTTTTAATAATAAACATTTTTTATTTACGTAATTACCTATAAAATTGTCTGGAATATCAGAAGTAATTATTATTGTATCAATTTGTTTTTCTTTTATCCTTTTTATAATAAAATCCTTAAAAGAGTCATAGTAAGCACTGTTTTTTTTGAAAGGAAAACCAGTCCCATCAACTGGATACCACCTGCTCAGTTGATTGAGATTTTCATTTATAATTGCATTTATAAACGAGTAATTCGTAATGACCATTTTATTACCTTTTTCTTTTTTTACTAATTCTAAAAATTTTTTTATATCATTTATCTCTTTTTTTGGATTTTGTTTATAATCTGGAGTAATCCATTTAAGCCCACTCAAAATTGGATGTATATTTTTTGCAGATATTGATTTTGTAAAATCAGTACCGGATAACTCGTGAAACTTCCTGTCGATATTAAACCTTTCATGATATTTAGTCGTTGAAACAAGTGTGATAAATATCAGAAAATAAATTACTTGGTTTTTAAATTTATAATTATAATTGGATAAAAAAATACAAGAAAACCCAGAAAAAATTGGAATTAAGAAGAAGATAAAATTTTGGTTTTTCGTAAGACTTTGGTGCAAAATTAAAAATATATAGATAGATGTAATTATTAAAATCAAGAAAAATTCTTTTGATAAATAAAATTTTTTTTGTTTTTTTAAGAATAAATAACTCATATAAAAAAATGGTAAGATGCATAAATGAATATATTTATAATTTAAAATTAAATTAATTAAATTTAAGGAGCTTGACGAATATCTGTTAGATCCTATATTTATAGGATAAAAAAAATATTGCAGAAATAAATCTTTTATACTTATTTCAAATAACAAACATAAAACAATAACAAAAACAACTGAAAATAATGATGAGTAAATTAAGTTTTTAAAAATATTGTTTCGTAGATTGTTTTTTGCAAACAGAAGGTAATATAAAATTATGAAAAAACTACTGAAAACAAAAAAAGAAGCAGGGACTTGTTTTGAAAAGAATGCCAATAATAACAAGGGAGGTATTAATCTCCAAAAAATAATTCTGTTAGTGTTAATAGCTAAAATAAGTGAATAAAGGGCTAACAAAGATAGAAAAGTCGAGTGATGATCAACAAAAGGTGTTCCGCTCGAGGTGTAAGCTAGAATTGAAACACAGACAGACATCAAAAGATTTATATTTTTGTTTAAACCTATTTGCTCAAACAAAAGATAGGTAGAAACTGTGATTAATACATTAAAAATAGATGCGTGTAATAAGTATGTATGCCAACTTACTCCAAATATTGAGAAAATAATTGCTTGTACTAAATCTATTGTGAGTCCCGAGGCAATCCAATAGTCTTTTATCGGCACTTCTCCTATTGTTATTCTATAAGATGTATCAAAAAAAGCGAAACTATCAATTGGGAAAACACCTCTATAACCAAAAAATTGATTTATAAAAAAACTAAAAATTGATAAAGCAATTAATATAGGAAAACTTTTTTTTTTAATAGCATTCAAAATTTAAAAATTAAACAAGATCTTTATCGATTTTTTGTGCTGCTTCAAAAAGCTCTCTTACAGCTTTTATCGATTTATCAAAATTGTTTCTCTCCTCATCACTTAATTTTAACTCAATTACTTTCTCAACTCCTTCGTTTCCAATTATAACAGGAACACCCACGTATAAATCTTTAACCCCATATTCCCCGTTTAAGAACGCTGCACAAGGCAATTGGTTTTTCTTGTTATGAATATAGCTCTCAGCCATTAAAACACCTGAAGCTGCCGGTGCATAAAAAGCAGAGCCTTTTTCCAAAAATTTCACAATTTCTGCGCCTCCGTTTTTTGTTCTTAGTATTATCCGATCAAGCACTTTTTTTTCTATTTTTCCTTTTTTAACAATATCTGTTAATGGAACTCCATTTACTTTTGTATGATTTACCATTGCAACCATTGTGTCGCCATGCCCCCCTAATACAAAGGACTCAATTTTATTAACTGGTACTTTTAACTCTTGTGATAAAAAATAAATAAATCTAGATGAATCTAATATACCAGCCATTCCTACTACTTTATTTTTTGGCAAACCTGAGTATTTTTGCAATGCCATAACAATAACATCTAATGGATTTGTAATGCAAATGACAAAGGCGTTTGGTGAGTTTTCTTTAATTCCCTCAGCAACCTCTTTAATTATTTTGAGGTTGATACTCAATAAATCGTCTCGGGTCATTCCTGGCTTTCTAGGAACACCCGCGGTGATTATAATAACATCTGAGTTTTTAATATCCTCATAATTATTAGAACCAATAATATTGTTATCAAAGTTATTAACTGGAGAAGATTGTGCAATATCAAGGGCCTTGCCTTTAGCTAGACCTTCTGCAACATCAAACAAAACTACATCCCCTAATTTTTTTAAAGCTATCAAATGAGCTAGAGTTCCCCCAATTTGACCAGCTCCTATCAGAGCAATTTTTTTTTTCATAATAATTATTTCATTGTTGGCATGCTAAACTCAGTATCTGATCTTTTGCCAGTGGACCATCTAGATGTAATTGTTTTTAACTTAGTATAAAATCTCACACCTTCTGGTCCATGCATATGTTGATCTCCAAATAAAGATCTCTTCCAGCCCCCAAAACTATGGAAGGCCACAGGAACAGGGATTGGTATATTGATACCTACCATACCTATCTTTGCGTTAGAGGCAAATGTTCTACCAGTATCACCATCTCGAGTAAAAATACTTACTCCGTTGCCAAATTCATGATCGTTCACGAGTTTAAGAGCCTCATCAAAATTTTTTGCTCTTACTACTGATAAAACAGGGCCAAATATTTCCTCTTTATAAATTCTCATATCTTTTTTTACATGATCAAACAAACATCCTCCCATATAAAAACCTTTTTCGTAGCCTTGTAATTTTAACTTTCTTCCATCGACTAGTAGTTTTGCTCCCTCTTTAACTCCCAAATCTACGTAACTCTTAACTTTTTCTAAATGTTCTTTGGTCACAAGAGGACCCATCTCTGAGTTTTTATCTAGGCCTGGCCCAACTTTTAATACCTCAACTTTTTTTACCAAATTATCTACTAATTTGTCTGCGACTTCACCAACTGCAACTGCCACTGACTGTGCCATGCATCTTTCACCAGCCGATCCATATGCTGCTCCCATCAATCCACTTACTGCTTGATCAAGATCACAATCAGGCATTACCACACAATGATTTTTTGCTCCACCCAGTGCTTGAACTCTTTTTTCATTTTTTGCACAGTTTTCATAAATGTACTTTGCTATTGGGGTTGATCCAACAAAGCTTACTGCAGATATATCTTTATTAGAAATTATTGCATCAACTGCCTCTTTATCTCCATTCACAACGTTAAAAACACCCTCAGGTAGACCAGCTTCTGAGAAAAGCTCAGCTAATCTAATTGAACAACTTGGATCTTTTTCTGATGGTTTAAGAATAAATGAATTTCCGCATGCTATTGCAACAGGAAACATCCACATTGGTACCATCGCTGGAAAATTAAATGGTGTTATCCCTGCACAGACTCCTAATGGTTGCCTTAACGACCAACTATCAACATTTGTACCAACATTTTCTGTAAATTCTCCTTTTAACATTTGAGGTATCCCGCATGCGAACTCTACTACTTCTAATCCTCTTGTAAGCGAGCCTTTTGCGTCCTCGTAAACTTTTCCATGTTCTGAAACAATTATTTTTGTTAGATCATCTGAATATTTTTCAATTAAATTTTTAAATTTAAATAAAACACGTGCTCTTACTAGTGGAGGTTTTATTGACCAAGCTGAAAAAGCTTGTTTTGCAGTTCCTACAGCATGATCTATATCTTTCTTTGAAGCTAATTTTACTTCTGCGCTCTTTTCACCTGTCGCCGGATTGAATACCTTTCCAGTTCTATTTGAAACACCAGAAAAGGTCTTTCCATTTACAAAGTGTTCAATTAATTTCATGGCTTTAATTGAATAAATAAGCTTTTAGCTTGTTGCAAGCATTTTTTTTATAGAACTTATAGCTTTAGCTGGATTTAAACCTTTTGGACAGGAATTTGCACAATTCATTATAGTGTGACATCTATAAAGTTTAAATTCATCGGCAACTTTCTTAAGTCTTTCTTTCCTCTCCTCGTCCCTACTATCATTTATCCATCTATATGCTTGCAATAGTACTGCTGGACCTAAATATTTATCTCCATTCCACCAATAACTGGGGCATGAAGTTGAACAGCATGCACATAATATACACTCATAATATCCGTCTAATTTAGATCTATCTTCCTGTGATTGAAAAATTTCTTTTTTTTCTTGCTCAGTCTTTGAAGTCTTTAACCAAGGTTGAATTGACTCGTACTGTTTATAAAGATTGCTTAGATCTCCAATTAAATCTTTAATAACTTTGAGGTGAGGTAAAGGGTAAATATTCAAATCTCCCTTTATATCAGAATGGGATTTAATACAAGACAACGTGTTAACTCCATCAACATTCATCGCACAAGATCCACACACTCCATGGGCACAAGATCTTCTAAAAGTGAGCGAAGGGTCAATTTCATTTTTAATTTTAAATAAAATATCTAATACTTTAGGGCCACAATTATTCATATCTACCTCAAAAGTATCAATCCTAGGATTTTTTCCATCTTCAGGGTTCCACCTATAAACATTCACTTTTTTTAAATTTTTTGATCCTGAGCTGTCTTTGAAGTATTTGCCTTTTAAAATTTTTGAGTTTTCTGGCAAATTGAATTTTGACATTAATACACTCTCTCTTTTGGAGGAAAGTATTGTACATCGTTTGTAAGAGTTCTTGCATGAACATCTCTATATTTAACTTTAACTTCATTTCCATTCTGCCATGCTAAAGTATGTTTCATATAATTATTGTCATCTCTTTTGGTAAAATCCTCTCTTGCATGAGCTCCTCTGCTCTCTTTTCTATGATAAGCAGAGTCCATGGTTGTCATTGCTTGTCTTATGAGGTTATCAAATTCTAAAGATTCGACTAAATCAGTGTTAAAGAGCAATGATTTATCTTTTACAGACATATCTTGCATTCCTTCGAATGGTTTTCGTATTTCATTAACTCCCTCTTTGAGAGTTTTTTCGGTTCTAAACACTGCACATTTACTTTGCATTGTTTTTTGCATATGCAATCTAAGCTCAGAAGTTTTTGAAGATCCGTTAGAATTTCGAATTTGATCAAATCTTTCCAAGCACTTTTCTGTTTCTGTTTCACTGACTGTTTCATGTGGCATGCCAGGTTTTATAAGTTCTGCCGCTCTTTTTGCTGCCGCTTTTCCGAAAACTACAAGGTCGATCAGTGAGTTAGAGCCAAGCCTGTTCGCGCCGTGCACTGAAACACATGCGGCTTCTCCAATCGCCATCAAACCAGGCACAGTTTTTTCTGATCCATTAAGTGTTAATACCTCTGCTTTATAATTTGTTGGAATGCCACCCATATTATAGTGAACTGTTGGTACTACTGGAATAGGATCCTTTGTGACATCTACTCCAGAAAACGTTTTTGCAGACTCAGCAATTCCAGGTAATTTTTCATTTATAATATTTGGGTCTAGGTGATCTAAGTGAAGATGAACATGGTCTTTTTCTTTCCCTACTCCTCTGCCTTCATTAATTTCAACTGCGATTGATCTGCTAACAACGTCTCTGGATGCTAAATCTTTTGTGTTTGGAGCATATCGCTCCATAAATCTTTCACCTTCTGAGTTTAAAAGAAATCCTCCTTCTCCTCTTACTCCTTCTGAAATCAAACATCCTACACCATATATTCCAGTTGGATGAAACTGAACAAACTCCATGTCTTGCAGAGGTAAACCTGCTCGTAAAACCATAGCATTTCCATCGCCGGTACATGTGTGGGCAGAGGTTGCAGAGTAATAAACTTTTCCGTACCCTCCAGTCGCGATGATAGTTATGTGGGATCTAAACCTATGTATGGTTCCATCGTTTAAATTCCAAGCAATTAATCCTTTGCAACCACCATCTTTCATTATTAAATCTAATGCAAAATATTCAATAAAAAATTCAGTGTTATGTTTTAGTGCTTGACCATATAAAGTGTGTAAAATTGCATGGCCAGTTCTATCTGCTGCAGCACAAGTTCTTTGTACTGTACCATTTCCATAATTTTTTGTCATACCCCCGAAAGGTCTTTGATATATCTTACCGTCTTCTGTTCTACTAAATGGAACTCCATATCTCTCAAGTTCAATTACTGCCTTCGGAGCCTCTTTGCATAAATGTTCTATTGCATCCTGGTCTCCTAGCCAATCAGAACCTTTGACTGTGTCGTACATGTGCCATCTCCAATCATCTTCCCCCATGTTACCTAAAGCGGCAGAGATACCACCCTGTGCAGCAGAGGTATGACTTCTTGTTGGAAAAACTTTCGAAATACAAGCTGTCTTTAGTCCAGCTTCCGACAAGCCTACTGCTGCTCTCAAGCCTGATCCGCCCGCACCTAGGACTACAACATCATATTCGTGATCTATTATTTTATAGGTCTTCATATTAAAAATTATATATGGTTAATATAGTTATTATAGAGATTATTATAGCAAAAAAATACGTTAACTTATTTGCGACATTTTTGATTTTTTCGTCATCTATGTAATCTTCAAATATCTCACTTATAGTGAGAGAATAGAAAAAAAACGCTACTATAAGAAAACAAGAGAGTATTATCTTGAAAGGTTGAGAGGCAATTAAGTTGATAACTTCTTGATAATTATTATCAATTATTGAAACAAAATTTAAAACAAACCATATTAATAGAGGAATAAGAATCGCTGAACTTAGTTTAATAAATAACCATTTTTTTGTGGATATGTGCATCTTAAAAAAAAGTTCTACCCATTATAAATAGTAAAATTGCCAACAAAAAAGAAAATGCAAGAGTAAACACTCCTGTTATTTTTGAGATTTTTACATCTAAACCATAACCTAGATCCCAAAACAAATGCCTTAATTCATTTAAAATTTGAAAACTAAATGACCAACAAAGCGAAATTAATATAAAATTTCCATAAGTTGAATTTATTATTTTTTGGACAAAAATTAATCCATTTGAACCGAATAATAATGAAATTAACCAAAAGCAGACAAAGGTAATTATTATAAAATTAAAGACTCCGATTATTCTATTTGATATTGATAGTAAAGAGGATATCTGCCATTTATAAACTTGTAAGTGTGGTGTTAAAGGATTTTGATCTAATTTCATAAAATTTATCTAACTAATTTTTTTTGTACCAAAACTTCTGCAATTTGAACGGTATTTAAAGCCGCACCCTTTAAAAGATTATCAGATACCACCCACATATTTAAAGCTCTTTTATTGGAATTATCATTCCTTATTCTGGAAATAAAAGTTTTAAAATTTCCCTCTGCTTCAACTGGAGTTATATAACCTCCATCTTTCCTTTCATCTATCACTTGACATCCGGAGGCTTTACTTAAAATTGATGTGATATCTTTTAGATTAAAATCTTTTTCAAACTCGATATTTACCGACTCTGAGTGAGATGTTTTTACAGGAACTCTTACACATGTTGCTGATAAGTTAATATTTTTATCTAAAATTTTTTTTGTCTCATTTTCCATTTTCCATTCCTCTTTGGTATAGCCACCATCGACAAAGGAATCAATATGAGGAATAATGTTAAATGCAATTTGTTTAGTGAAGTTTTTTGATATAACATTTTTTCCTTTAAGAACTTCTGCAGTTTGAGAAAATAATTCATCCATCGATGATTTGCCTGCTCCAGAAACTGCTTGATAAGTTGAAACTATTACTCTTTTTACTTTATAAATATCATGTAAAGGCTTTAATGCTAAAACTAATTGTATGGTTGAACAATTAGGATTCGCAATTAAATTATTATGCTTTTTTAAATCATCTGGATTTACCTCAGCAATAACTAAAGGGACTTTCTTATCCATTCTAAAGAACTTAGAATTGTCTATTACACAAGTTTTTTTTGAAGCTTCCATAGCTAATTTTTCTGCGATTTTAGTTCCCGCTGCAAAAAAAGTGATATTTGCATTACTAAAATTATATTTATCTAAATCCTCGACTATTATTTTTTCTCCTCTAAAATTCAAAGTTATACCTTTGCTTTTTTTAGAAGCTAATAGGTACAACGTATTAACTTTTAATTTGGATTTATCTAAAATTTCTATTGTTTTTCTGCCAACATTTCCTGTGGCTCCAATAATTGCATAATTCATTTTTAGTATTTTAAAGTAAATTTGATATTATTGCATCTCCCATTACAGAAGTTGTCACCTCTTTTTTTCCTGATGACATTATATCTTTAGTCCTTAATCCTTCATCTAATACCTTTTGAACGGCCTCATCAAGCAAATCTGCCTCCTTATCAAGATCTAAAGAGTATCTAAGTGCTATTGAAAGACTTAAAATAGTTGCAATTGGGTTGGCGATATTCTTTCCTGCAATATCTGGAGCTGACCCATGAACAGGCTCATACAGGGATCTTAATTTTCCATTTTTATCTTTAGATCCAAGTGATGCAGATGGCAAAAGTCCTAGGGAGCCAGTTAACATAGCCGCTTCGTCGGATAGCATATCACCAAATAAATTATCGGCTAGAATTACATCAAATTGTTTAGGATTTCTTAGTAGTTGCATCGCGCAATTATCAGCAAGCATATGTTCTAATTCAACATTTTTATACTCTTTATCTTTTATTAGTTGCACTTCTTCTCTCCACAATACTCCAGCTTCCATCACATTCGATTTTTCACAAGAAGTTACCTTATTTTTTCTTTTTTTTGCCAAATCAAAAGCCACTCTAGCAATTCTTTGAATCTCGCCTGATGTGTAGGAGTGAGTATTAATCCCTCTTCTTTCATTATTTTTTATTGGTTCAATACCTCTTGGCTCTCCAAAGTATATTCCTCCGGTGAGCTCTCTAACAATCATAATGTTTAAACCAGAAACAATATGCGATTTAAGTGTAGATGACTCCACCAATTGTTTAAAACAAATAGCTGGTCGTAAGTTAGCAAACAATTTAAGTTCTTTTCTTAGCTTTAATAGGGCTCTTTCAGGTTTTTTTGAAAATTCTAAATTATCCCATTTTGGTCCTCCACATGCTCCAAGAATTACCGCATCACACTCAAGTGATTTGTAAAAAACTTCGTCTGTGATAGGAATTTTATGTTTATCTATTGAAGCTCCACCAATTAATTCCTCTTCGATGACAAAATCTAAAGATTTATTATTATTCAACCACTCAATTACTTTTCTTACCTCATTAACAACCTCAGGTCCAATACCATCTCCAGGTAAAAGTAAAATTTTTCTACCTTTATTTTTATTCATTATTTATAATCCAAGGTTTGCTTATATTTATCTTTTTCTCAAAATTATCTATTTCACTCATTTTTTTCATTGATAGAGCAATATCATCTAGTCCTTCCAATAAACATTTTTTTTTAAAATTATCTATTTGAAAATTAGCAGTTTTATTTCCGAAAGAAATTTCTTGTGTTTCTAAATTTACCTCGATTTGCTTTTGTCTTTTTGAATATTCGGCTATTTCTAAAACAGTTTTCTCATCTATTCTTACAGGTAAGATTCCATTTTTAAAACAGTTGTTATAAAAAATATCGGCAAAACTTGAACTTATGACACATTTAATACCAAAGTCGGATAATGCCCATGGTGCGTGTTCTCTTGATGAGCCACATCCAAAATTTTTTCCTGCTAATAAAATTTTGGAATTATTAAAAGGCTCTTTATTTAAAATGAAACTTTCAATTTTCTTACCATTTTCATCGTATCTCATTTCGTAAAAAAGACTTTTTCCTAATCCAGTTCTTTTAATAGTTTTCAAAAACTGTTTAGGGATTATCATGTCAGTATCTATATTTTGTAAGGATAAATAGGCTGGAATACTTTTAATTGAAGAGAATTTTTCCATTATTGTATTTCTCTTACATCTGTTAGAAAGCCCTTGATAGCTGCAGCGACTGCCATGCCAGGACTAACTAAATGAGTTCTGCCTCCTCTTCCTTGTCTACCTTCAAAATTTCTATTTGAAGTAGATGCACACCTCTCCTTGGGTTTCAGTTGGTCTGGATTCATTCCCAAACACATAGAACATCCAGGCTCTCTCCACTCAAAACCTGCTTCTATAAATATTTTGTCTATTCCTTCTTTTTCTGCCTGCGCTTTTACAAGTCCTGATCCTGGTACTACCATAGCCCTAATATTTTCTGCTATTTTTTTTCCTTTTAATAAATTAGCAGCTAGTCTTAAATCCTCGATCCTGCCATTTGTGCAGCTACCAATAAAAATTTTATCTATTTTAATATTAGATATTTTTGTGTTGGCCTCTAAACCCATGTACTCTAAAGATCTTTTCATTGCTAACTTCCTGTCATTATCTCTCTCCTTTTCTGGATCAGGTACTAAACCAGTTATTGGAGATACATCCTGAGGAGAAGTTCCCCATGTAACTAATGGTTCTATGTCTTTTCCTTCAATATTTATCTCTTTATCAAATTTAGAATTCTTATCTGAGTACAGCGTTTTCCAGTAATCGACCGCCGCTTCCCAATTTTTACCTTTGGGTGACATTGTTTTGTTTTCAAGATATTTAAATGTTTTTTCGTCAGGGGCCATTAAACCTGCTCTTGCCCCTGCCTCAATAGTCATATTACATACTGTCATTCTTTCTTCCATACTTAGGTTTTTAATTACTTCTCCAGCAAATTCAATTACATATCCTGTTCCACCCGCAGTTCCTATTGTTCCAATGATTTTTAAAATAACATCTTTTGCTGTTACTCCCTTGGGTAAAGATCCATTAACATTTATTCTAAAATTTTTTGATTTTTTTTGGATTAGTGTTTGTGTTGCAAGCACATGTTCAACTTCAGATGTTCCAATTCCAAACGCAAGTGAGCCAAAAGCTCCATGGGTGGCGGTATGGCTATCTCCACATACTATAACTGCGCCAGGTTGAGTAAAGCCTTGCTCAGGGCCTATAATGTGTACAATTCCTTGTCGTTTATCATTAACATCAAATAATTTTACTCCAAACTGTTTACAATTTTCCCTCAACGTATCAACTTGAATTTTTGATTCTTTGTCATCAATACCTTTAGATCTATCTGTGGTCGGAACATTGTGGTCTGGGACAGCTAAAGTTAATTCAGGTCTTCTAACTTTTCTTTTATTAATTCTTAATCCTTCAAATGCTTGGGGACTTGTTACCTCATGAATTAAGTGTCTATCAACATAAATTAAAGATACACCATCAGGCTGATGGTGAACAAGATGATCTTCCCAAATTTTATCGTATAATGTTTTGGACATTTTATTAAAAATTATTTTTTCTCTTCCCTTTTAGCTTCAGGTTTTGGGACGTCTTTTTTAGGACTCACCTTTTGAGACTCATTTTTAATTTGAGTTTTTGGAATTTCATTTTTTACTTCTGCTTTAGGTACATTCATCTCTAACCCTTGAGGAGGAATATTTTCTTCACTTTTTAATGAAACATCAATTCCAACTTTTTTTTTTATTTTTTCTGCAATCCTAGCTGATTTACCTTTTCTGTCTCTTAAATAATAAAGTTTCGCTCGCTTTACTCTTCCAGATCTAATTACTTTTACAGAGCTTAAATTTGGACTATGAAGTGCAAATGTCCTTTCTACACCTTCACCAAAAGAAATTTTTCTTACAGTAAAAGATGAATTAATGTCTCTATTTTTTTTGGCAATACAAACGCCCTCAAAATACTGAACTCTCTCCCTTTTTCCCTCAATAATTTTAACACCTACTTTAATGGTATCCCCTGGCGAGAAATTGACAGTTTTTTTTGAAGTGAGTATCTTTTTAACTGCTTCTTTGTTTATATCTTCAATATTTTTCATTTTTTATTTATATATTTTTTCCAAAGATCCGGTCTCTGGCGACGTGTTATAGCCTCTGATTGAGATAAACGCCAGTCCTTAATTTTACCATGATCGCCAGATAATAATACATTTGGGGGGCATTTTTTCTCCCAATTCTTTGGTTTTGTATATTGAGGGTATTCTAGAAGCCCATTTTCAAAGCTTTCCTCTTTAATAGATTTTTTGTTACCAACTACACCTGGAATTAATCTTAAAATAGAGTCGATGAATACAAAGGATGCGGTTTCACCACCAGATAAAATATAATCTCCTAAACTTATCTCTTTTATTTTTCTACTATCTAAAACTCTTTGATCTATACCTTCAAAATGACCACAAATTATATTAAGCCCTTTTTTTTTACTCAAACTTTTAACGATCGATTGATTTAATGTTTTTCCTTTAGGGGAAAGATAAATAATATCTTTTTTTTCTCTTGTATTTAAATTTTTATCTAAAGCCGAGGCCAAAACGTCTGGTCTCATAAGCATACCGCTTCCACCACCATAAGGAGTGTCATCAACTGTTTTATGTTTATCGATTGCATAATTTCTTATATCAATCACTGAAAGAGACCAAATTTTCTTTTGCATTGCCCTTTTGTAAATACCCATATTTAATGGACCAGGAAATAATGATGGAAAAAGTGTAAATAATTTAACTTTAAACATTTTTATCCTTTTTTATTTTTTTTCTTCCTTCTTTACTTCAGCTTTAGGTGCTTCCTTTTTTTCTTCAGCTTTAGGTGCTTCCTTTTTTGCTTCAGCTTTAGGTGCTTCCTTTTTTGCTTCAGCTTTAGGTGCTTCCTTTTTTGC
>MDTB01191555.1_pt1 | contig 38481 bp, 44 predicted proteins | sample 811161 | NCBI WGS metagenome assembly MDTB01 (sample SAMN05326650, study PRJNA326480) | marine metagenome | isolation source: seawater | place: Mediterranean Sea | collected 2009 | reverse complement strand
GGTATCACTTAATCTGGATGATATATACACCAAAGCGTTTATTGAAGAACTTTTGCAGATGAAGAAAGATGTTGAGAGTGGTACAGTGAAGACATATCCTTTGGATGATGTTCTTGAAATATGGTCAGAGGATGCACAAAAATATTATGATGAATAATGAACAACTTTGAAGTATTCTTTTATTTCGTTTGCTTTGCTCTCATCGCTGGTGCAGCTTTTGCACTGATGTGGGGCAACATCCAATCAATCAATAAGATTATGGATGAACCAAAACCACGTCATCCAGAGGCTCCTGATCCTGGTGACGAGGTAATGTATGTTGACGTATCTAAGATGAACAGTAGAGAATTTCAACACAAGAAAGATTGGTTGGAAGACCTTTACAAAAACTCTGGTACATGATATACTGGGGGTCTAGAGCCCCCTCTTTTTTATGAAAATTTTTCTAGACACAGCAGACACTGAAGAAATCAAACACTATTGGGGTACTGGCCTCATTGATGGTGTCACCACAAACCCTTCACTCATTAAGAAGAGTGGTAGGAATCCAGAGGATGTCTATGAGGAACTGGTGGAAGCCGGTGTTCCTGACATCAGTATGGAAGTCATGGGTAACGCCGATGAGATGTATGAGGAAGGTGTTAGACTGGCAGACAAGTTCGGATCATTTGCCACTATCAAGATCCCCTGTACTCGTGAGGGACTGATGGTATGTGGTGGTCTGAGTGAGAAGGGTATCAAGACTAACGTCACCCTGATCTTCTGTGCATCACAGGCCATCCTGGCATCCAAGGTTGGTGCAACCTATGTGTCACCATTCGTTGGTCGTCTTGATGACCAGTCTGTGGCAGGTCTTGAGGTTGTCAGATCCATTGCAGACCTGTATCGTATTCATGGTGTACAAACACAAGTCTTGTCTGCATCTATTCGTAGTGTTCAACGAGCTGTACGTTCGTTCTACAATGGAGCACACATCTGTACCCTACCTCCTAAGGTTCTGGAACAGATGGTTGATCACATTCTGACAGACAAGGGTATGGAAATTTTTGAAAAGGACTGGAGTCAAGTACAGTATAACCACTGAACCAAAAATCTATGATGATGGTGCCTTCACCATCGACAAAGGTAACTGGGGTTATCAATCCTTTGATAGGGAGGGTAACAAACTTATCCTCTCCCTATCAGAATGGGAGTGTGAGTTCTGGTCTCGTAAATATCTTATGGCTCAACAGGAAGGTTGGCCTGAATCAATGTCGAGAGTGATGAACGATGGTAAGGTCGGTGGTAAATTGTAAATAAATATTATGTCAAAGAAACCAGAGTTCCCATTTCCACACGTCGTGGATGAATCAACTACAACTGTATGGATAAGGGCAACCTATCCTACAGGTATGGCCATCCCTCTTTATATGAAGAGATTCTATCCTGGATATGCTTGGTTACTTGCGTCAGAAGAACTATTTGAATCCTTAAAAGAGAAATACAAATGACTGATGGCAGTAGTGTCCCCCTAGGTCAAGTCCTAGGGGGATACCTAATTGGATACTTAACTATACTTTTACCACTTCTATTCATACTCCTATGAACTTCACAGTTTATTCAAAGAACGGGTGCCCATATTGCACCAAGGTAAAACAAGTTCTACAACTGGCTGAACTTCCGTTTGTGGAATACAAACAAGGAACAGACTTCACCAGAGAAGAATTCATCAGTGAGTTTGGTGAAGGTGCAACTTATCCTAGAGTCCTCAAGAATGAAGAAGTTCTTGGTGGATGTACGGAAACTGTAAAATACTTAAGAGAAAACAAGTTGGTATAGTATGGAAGAGGATGAACTAAATAACAGCGAAAGTAACATCCCCCATATCAACAGAGGGGTTGAGTTACTACTTAGAAACAAGAGGAGGAACCAAGAGCAACCAAAATTCTTCCAAGTGAAGTTTGGTAAGGTACTCTCCTTCTTCAGAAGAGAGTTACATCTTTACATAGACTTCAGTTTGGACTATCGTAAAGTAGAATCTTCTGAGGAGAAGTAAAATGTTAGCAGTCACTCTCACATTCGCTGTCCTTTCGTCACTATTATTCCTGGGACTCGGATCAGTTATTGGATATCTTTTTAGAGAATATTCTTACGATCAAGCATCAAGATATATTCCAACACACCCAGAGATGTTTGATGAGAACGGACAACTCATCGCTGATGAGGTCTTCTCAGTAAGATTTGAGAATCCAGAAGCTCTTGATGAAGACGAGTCTTGACCTCCCTTAAATACCTACACTGATTTAACACACAATACAATGACTACATCAACAAAGACTAAGTTACCACCCAACCCTTTCATCCATGAAATCCTTGAGGTTGTAAGTAAAGCACGTTCTAAGGATAAGAAGGTTGAACTGTTGAAAGAGCATCGTACTGATGCTCTGACGGCTCTTCTTATCTGGAACTTTGACGAGACTGTTTTGTCTGTCATCCCTGAGGGTAATGTTCCTTACGAACCCAATGATGTTCCTGTAGGGACTGACCACACCACACTCCGTAGAGAATGGAAACAACTCTACAACTTCGTGAAGGGTGGTAATGATAGTCTGTCTCACGTCCGTCGTGAGTCCATGTTTATTCAGATCCTTGAAGGTCTTCACCCTAACGAAGCTGAGATCCTGTGTCTTGTGAAGGACAAGAATCTTGGTGCTAGATATAAACTTACTAGAGATGTAGTGGAGAAAGCATATCCTGACATTCAATGGGGTGGTAGGTCCTGATGGCGGATCGTATCAAGGTTATTCATGCTGATTGTGACGCATCCCTTGCTAAGGATAAATCACTGCCTAATAATAGTTGCCTTGTAATCTATATCGAAAACAATAAACGTAAGTATGATATTGTTATGAGTCAAAAGATGGTTTCCATCTTTGATGAATACTGGGATAGGTATCAGGATAATCTGATAAGTATCATTTACACTGAGGGTAGAGTCAACCCTCGTATGTGGGGTATAGAACCCAAGGAGAAAAAGAAATGAGTGAAGGTTTTGATGTCAAGTTTGAAGGTATCGATATGAACCCTGACCAGGTTCAGGCACTCCTAAAAGAATACAAACAATATAAGAAGTACAAGAAGTCAAATCTCTTTGCTATCAAGGAGTTGAGTGGCGACGAGACCATCATCAAAAACCTGGTGGACAAGTACGGAAATGAAGACACTTGACTAGATACATATAGTGGTCTATAATAGACCTGTCGTTCATCAGACATAAGTCTGACGCAAGTAAGCCGACGAGGAGCGGATCGTTCATCCTAGGAGGGTTTTATGGAAGCTTTATTGACCTTATTTGCTCTACCAGTAGTCGTATTTTCATCTGCAGTTGGTGGGTCTTGTACTTATCAAGGAGAGATGCTTGCGATTGTTGAGCAGGATACTACTATGACTCGAACGGAAAAAGATGTCTTTATCCAGAGAGTCAAAACTAGGTACCCTGAATGTTTCGTAGAAAACTGATAGGACGCGCCGCCGACTGAAGGAACGACTGAAGGAAACACTTTTATAAATAAAAGTGTACGTTCATCCCATCAGATAATGAGGCAGTGCTCTAAATGTTCTGAATATAAACCTTTATCTTCTTTCTATTCCCAAAAAAATAGAAATGGTTCAACAACATTGAAAAAACAATGTAAAGAATGTTATAACAATTCCCGCAAGAATAAGTATAACAGTGATAAAGAATTTAGAACTAAAAGAGCAAAACAAATTCAACAGTATAAAAGTGAAAGAGAATCATCTGATAGTGAATTCTATTTAAGAAAGCATCTATCAAGAAGAATTAGACAAACTTTGCTAAAACAGGGTGAATCTAAAATTCTCTTTAATCAATATGGTATTGATGTAAACTCAATATTGTTGAATATTGGAGAAAGACCTTCTCCAGATTATCATTTGGATCATATTCTTCCAGTTTCTGCTTTTGATTTTACAGACCCATTTCAAGTATGGGCTTGTAATCATAAAGATAATTTAAGATGGTTGGAATATAAAAAGAATATAGAAAAAAGTGATAAACATTCTCCAGAAGATCTTTTAAAGTATCTGCAAGAGATGAAATCTGAATGGGACGCAAGTAGAGCATAAGGGAACGGTACGTTCGGGAAGGAAATCATCTCAACCTTTCTGCGTTCTATGCTCCAAGGAACGGGAACTCGGATCACCCGCAAGGGTTAAAGGAGAAAATCACCCATTCTTTTAGGAGACAAACCATGGCACAAGTTGTATACCGTGGAATCGCTTACGACACTATCCAGCGTCGTCAAGCCAAATTCCAACAACAAGAATCTCATGTAGTAACAGAAACCTATCGTGGTATCCGTTACAACAAGGAGGTGAAGTGATGACAGTTCAAAAGATGAACGTCCTTCAACTTATTAAGAAGAAGGAACAAAAAGTCAGGCGATTACACCAGGCTCAACTGGTACTTGCTAAATCAAAATGATACACAGGGGGTTGACACGACCCCCTTTTTTTATTAATATACATATATGAATGTTGCTCTATCTACAATGGAAAGAGACAAACTTAAACTGATAGTTCGTAACTTGAAATTATTAGTTGATGCCTTGGAGTCTGAGGTCTACTCTGACCCAGAGGCATATACTTTTAAGGATGATTATGTTCCACCCCTAGCAGATTATGATGAGGTCTTTGAAGATGATGAGTGATCCAGTTTCTAGAGAACTCAACTTCAGAGCTCAGTGTTTGAGTCTGTTGATGAAGAAGTTTGGGAACCAACCAGGTGTTTCAAACAAAAGCATCTATGAGTGTGCTAATGAGTGGATTGAGAAGGGTAATAAGATCACACATGGTCTTGTCTCATACTACAATACCTACTACAATGAAAACAAAGAAGGCAGCTAAGTACATTGTTAAACATGAAGACCTCTTCACACCTGAAGAGAAATCTTATGCTCAACTAGTACTCAAAGCTAAAAAACTACACAAGAAACTGAAGAAGAATGAACAACGCAAAACTGATCTCGGTGACACCTGACGCTGAGGAACATATTGCATACTGTGCTAGGGTTTCTAATCCTGGTAACCAAGATAATGAAAAGTATGCTGGGTTGATCAAATACTGTATCAAACACCAACACTGGTCTATCTTTGAACAGGCATTCATGACTCTGGAGATTGAAACCTCCCGTGGTATTGCCGCTCAGGTTCTACGTCATAGGTCCTTCACCTTCCAAGAGTTCTCTCAGAGATACGCTGACTCCTCTCTGTTGGCATCTGAGATTCCTCTACCTGAACTTCGTCGTCAGGATGATAAGAATCGTCAGAACTCTACTGATGATCTTGACCCTAAGTTGGTAGAGATCATGGACAAACAGATGATTACTCTGTTTGACTCAGCCATGGCACTCTACGAACAGATGTTGAAGGCAGGTGTGGCAAAGGAGTGTGCAAGATTTGTGCTTCCTTTGGCAACTCCTACTCGTCTTTATATGGCAGGTAGTTGTAGATCATGGATCACATATATTGCACTCCGAGAAAAAAATGGAACGCAAAAAGAGCATATGGATATTGCTAAAGAATGTAAAAAAATCTTTGCCGAGCAATTTCCTATCTGTACAGAAGCACTTGGGGGAGTAGAAAATCAATGGGTTCTGTAATGTATCCATATTATGAAAATATCTTCCCATTTAAACAATAAATAAGTTCATATCATTTAGGAGGTGAGATTTTGGCAACATACCCAGTAAAACACAAAGAAACTGGTGAACAGAAAGAACATATGGATATTGCTAACTCCTGTAAGGCAATCTTCAAGGAGCAGTTCCCTGTCATTGCAGAGGCTCTGGACTGGTAATAAATACACACACCCTGTGAGGTAAAATGGCATCGTACCCCGTGAGAAACACCGAAACTGGTGAACAAAAAGAAGTTGTAATGAGTGTCCATGACTGGGATCAGTGGAAGATCGATAACCCAGATTGGATTCGTGATTTCTCAGACCCTAGAACCTGTCCTATGGCAACTGAGGTTGGTCATTGGTCTGACAAGATCATGAGAACACATCCAGGTTGGAATGATGTTCTTCACGCAGCTTCTAAGCAACCAGGTGCAACAGTAAAACCCTTTAGTTAAGTATGGCAAGAAGAAAGTCTGGGATTGGAAATACCAATCCCGTTGTCCCCTTTGGCATGGATAACAAAAGAATGAAAAGAAAGAAACCAATCAATCTTGATTACATCAAGAAGATTGAACCTTTGACTGAGAACCAACAGGACTTCTTTGATAAGTATAAACTTGATCAAAACCTAGTTGCATATGGTTGTGCCGGGACAGGTAAGACTTTTATCACACTGTACAATGCATTGAGAGATGTATTGAGTCCTAATACTCCATACGAAAAGATCTATATTGTTAGGTCTTTGGTTGCTACAAGGGAGATTGGTTTCCTACCAGGAGACCATGAGGATAAGTCATCCTTGTATCAGATCCCATACAAGAACATGGTTAAGTACATGTTCGAGATGCCAACTGACAATGACTTTGAGATGTTGTACGCCAACCTCAAGGCACAAGGTACAATTTCATTCTGGTCCACATCATTCATCCGTGGTACCACACTTGATAATGTCATTGTCATTGTTGATGAGTATCAGAACCTGAACTTCCACGAACTGGACTCTATCATCACTCGTGTTGGTGAGAATTCTAAGATTATGTTCTGTGGTGATGCCACCCAGACAGACTTGGTGAAGACGGCAGAACGTAATGGTATCGTTGACTTCATGAAGATCTTGAATAATATGCCATCCTTTGATATAATTGAGTTCCAAGCCGAAGACATCTGTCGAAGTGGACTCGTCAAGGAATACATCATCGCTAAACTTGAATTGGATATGTAATGTTCAGACAATTTCCCATCGCTGTCGTCGATAATTTTTTCGATGACCCATATAAAATAAGGAAATTTGCTTTATCATGTGAATACACAAAAGCTCCGGGTAATTATCCTGGTGAAAGAACCAAAATGTTATCGGAGATTTATCCGAAATACTTCAACTCTTTCTGTAATAGATTGTTCTCGTTGTTTTATTACTACGAACCAAATCCAAATGTGGTTTGGAATGTTGAGACTATGTTTCAGAAAATATATCCACTTGATGATGACAAATTATCTCCATTGAATAGTGGATGGATACATAGTGACGATGAGACATGTATGGCAGCGGGTGTAATCTATCTAAATCCTAATTCAAATTTAGATGCGGGAACATCATTCTATAAACTGAAAGATGATGTGTTTAACACTTTACATGTCAATTATAAATTGAGAAATGATCTCTACGCAAACAAAAAAGTTGATCATGATTCGTATAAAAAAGAATTAGATAAACTTGAAGGTCTTTATGATAAGACATTAGAAGTAAAGAATGTCTTTAATAGAATGGCATTCTATGGTTCTGATATTCATCACAAAGAAAATAATTTTGTTGCAAGTGATAATGAACCTAGACTAACTCAAGTTTTCTTTGTTCATAAGATCCAATCAAACCTACAAAGATCACCATTACCGAGACTACAGGAGTACGGAATTGAGTTTTAATCATGTTGAAATTAAAATTCCATCACTAGAACGTAAAACTATTGATGGGGTTCGTTATTATGACACACCTGATGGTCAGAAATTAGTATCCATCACCTCTGTTATCAGCTGGATCAATCGCGAAAAGTTTCGTGAGTGGAGAGCAAGAGTAGGTAATGAAGAAGCTAATAAAGTTACCAAGAGAGCAACCAGTCGTGGTACAGACATGCACACACTGATTGAACATCACTTGAAGAATGAAGAACTGCCTGAGGTACAACCCTTGTCTGAGTTCTTATTCAAGCAAGCCAAACCTGAACTCAGTAATATTAATAACATTCATGCCATCGAACAGTCATTATTCTCCAAAGAGCTTGGCATCGCTGGTACTGTTGATTGTATTGCTGAGTATAATGGTGAACTTGCTATAATCGATTTCAAGACCAGTGCTAAACCAAAGCCTGAGAAGTGGGTCGAAGATTACTATGTCCAGTGTGCAGCATACGCTTGTATGTTAGCGGAGTTAACTGGTATAATGGTAAAGAAGTTTGTTATTATTATGTCCTGTGAGGACGGTGAGTGTAAAGTCTATGAACAATATGACAAAGGAAAGTACATCAAGTTACTCTCCGAATATATTAGAGAGTTTGTTGAATTCAAGTTACAATCCTATGGCAAAGCCTGAACCTAGCATCGAAGATCTCATCCAGAAGAAATTCTATTCGTCGAAGAAGTTTGCCGAAGAGATCGAGGCCATTGTTCATGATAACAAAGGTATGAAATACATTGATGCTATTGTGTTCTTTTGTGAGAAGAATAACTTGGATGTAGATTCAATTCCTAAGTTGGTATCCAAACCACTGAAAGAGAAGTTGAGAGCTGAGGCTATTGACTTGAACCTTTTGAAGCGTACTAGTCACGCTAAGTTACCATTGTAGGGACAAAGTGTGGGTCTTCAAGGAGTTTGTGAGGGTCCTGTGGGCCTTGACATTCAAATAGACCTGTGTTATATTGGGTAGGGACAAGGTGTGTATCTTGGGGAAGAAATATTCCTTGTCCCACCCCCTTGACATCACAGGAACCTTGTGGTAATATATGAGAATGTATTTCCCCAAGATACAATATGAAATGGTATGTCTATATGTGGCTGCGTGAAGATAGGACCCCCTACTATGTTGGTAAGGGGTCCTTTCGCCGCATCCATGCACAACACAAGTTTTCCAATGGAAACTTGGTCCCAATCCCACCCCTTGATAGAAGGGTCATAGTCAAATACTTTGAAGATGAAGATGAATGTTTCTTCTTTGAAGAATGGATGATAAACTTGTATGGTAGGAAGGAAGATGGTGGAATACTTATCAACTTATGCAAGGGTGGTGGGGGATACACACGCGGTAGGAAACCCCGCAAGAAAAGGGATATGTCTTCTTATAATAAAGAATACAGGAAGAAGAATAAGGAAAGGATAAAACAACAACAGAAGGAAGCCCACCTAAAAAGAAAGATTAAGGACCCTGAATATTATTATAGAGGTATGACCAAAGAAGAATACAATAAGAAACAAAGGGAAAGATATAGACAAAGGAAGAAATCTGTGGTAGAATAAGTAGGTAAATATTATGATGTCTATGGGACTACCAAAGGTGAAACCTTATGAAGTTTATACAACTTATCTGGCCATTAGACAACACTTCACAAGTGAAAAGTATGACTACCACAAGTATTGTGGAAAGGTAAGGTCATCCCTGTCCAGTTTCTATAAAAACAAAAACAGATTTTGGTTTGAAAAACTTTCGCGCAAGTATAATGATGAAGAAATAGTCCAACTATTTGTTTCAAACTTTGCTTTATCAGAAAGTTTTTCTAACCTATGGATAGGACATATGGTAAGGGATGGTGAAGAAAAGTATAGTGAATGGAAGAAGTCCATTCAGTCAAGGTCATACATCTTTAAACAAGAAAGTGAAGACCTATTTTCTTCACACAAAGTTGATGAAGTTTTTGACACCAACAATGGTCATCCCATACTATTGAAAAAATATCTGTCAAAAGATATATCACTGGAGACACTTATCATTTACGATAGTATCTTTGGATATGTAAAAGACTTTGACAAGAAACTGAAGGACCCAGTATGGGAATCCGTATCTATTCGTATTAAGAAATATTTTTCTTTCATACATATAGATGTATTCAAATACAAGAAAATTTTGAAGGAGGTAGTGATTGATGGCCGTTAGTAATAAAGAGGCTCTTGAAAATCTTTATAAGCAAAGAGATCAACTTCTTGAGCAAATGAGATCTGGTGAAACAACTATACTGAAAATCTCTGGCGCTATTGAAGTACTGGAACAACTGGTTGAATCAGAAGAACCAGAAGTAGAATCTGTTGAACCAGAAGTCTATAATCTTGGTGAAGAATCAACGGAGGAGTGATGAGTTTCTTTCAATCCAAAATCGTCCAAGACGAAATGAAAGAAATTTCTGAACTTCAGGAACAGATTTACATGCATGTCTTTCAGTTTGCCACTATGGGCAAAGAAGAAAAGATTAGACATGTTGAGTTGTTGGAGGAGTTGTTGAAGAAACAACAGGTCCTCTACACTCGTCTAAGTTTGTCCGATGATCTAGAAGCGAAAGCAATGAAGGATAATATCATGGAGTCGGCAAGGTCTCTGGGTTTCCCAGAGGATGTAGATCTGGGTTATGTCTTTTCAAATATGACAAACATCATCGACGGGATGAAGGAGTCCATCAAAGAGTCTTGACTTCCTGAATCGATGGTGTAGAATATGGGCTGGCTGATCCCTTAAGCTAAGGCAACAGACCAAATACTATCTAATACGAGGTAATACAAATGGGTTTTTCTGACCTTAAAAAACAATCTTCTCTTGGCAACCTGACCAGTAAACTGATCAAGGAAGTAGAGAAGCAGAGTGGAGTTGGTGGTCAAGCTACTGACAACATCTGGAAACCAGAGATGGACAAGAGTGGTAATGGTTATGCCGTTATCCGTTTCCTTCCTGCACCTGACGGTGAGGATCTTCCCTGGGTCAAGGTGTTCTCTCACGCATTCCAAGGACCTGGTGGTTGGTACATTGAGAACTCTCTCACTACCATCAATCAAAAGGATCCTGTTGGTGAACTGAATCGTTCCCTGTGGAACAGTGGTAGTGAAGCTGATAAAGAGACAGCTCGTAAGCAGAAGCGTAAACTTTCCTTCTACTCAAACATCTATGTTGTAAAGGACCCAGCTAATCCTCAGAACGAGGGTCAAGTATTCCTCTACAAGTTTGGCAAGAAAATCTTTGACAAGATTATGGAAGCCATGCAACCTGAGTTTGGTGATGAAACCCCCATCAATCCTTTTGATTTCTGGCAGGGTGCCAACTTCAAACTGAAACTGAAGAAGGTTGCAGGTTATTGGAACTATGATAGTTCTGAGTTCGCATCTCCTGGTCCTCTCCTGGATGATGACGATGCACTCGAAGCTATCTGGAAGAAAGAACAATCACTTCAGGATTTTGTTGCACCTGACAAGTTCAAGACCTATGATGAACTTGATAAGCGTCTGAACTATGTTCTGGGTCAGACATCTACTCGTAAGACTTCTGATGAAGAAGAGACTGAGTATGATAACTACGCAACACAAGAGACCAAGCAGGTCAGTGAAGAACAAGTGATGGAGAAACTGGAACAGAGTTACCAGGCATCAAAAGAAACTACCACCACAGTGGAGACTGATGATGAAGATCCCCTGAACTACTTCGCTAAACTGGCTGAGTCCTGAAACTAAATTCAACTTTTGATTTCATCTTGGGGGAAAAAAATTTCCCCCAATTTTTTATGCCTATTAGATTTTTATTGATACAATCTGATATTATTTCCCTTGACCAGATTGTCCTTGACATACTGAGTTGAACCCTTCTTATAAGGCATCAGTTGTTCTAAGTCATCAATCACAAGACCCACATACTCTGTCTTCAATACAAAGATGTTTCTTCTATCGTCTTGTATTCTCTGTTCATAGGTGAGGTTTGTGACCTCTACTTTGCTTGTACTTGTGACATACTGATTCAACCCTCTGTCAAAGTATTCAATAGAGAAGTCAGAGTCTACATGTTTGCCCTCAGGAAAGATGACATTATTCAGACTATCCTTTATCAATCCACTCTCATAGTGGTGGATACCATAGATCTTTTCAGTAGAACCATACTTGTAGAGTAGATAGTTTTCAAATGATTGGTTGTCTAATGGCCACTCTGACTCATAGTTCACATAGTTGTTGGCGAGCATGACCAACCAATCCAGGTTGGCGTCACGATAAACCTCATAAGCTACATTGTCAGGCCTCTCGTTGTCTTGGACCTGATACTTAGTGAAGAATGACAACTCATTGAAGATGTCTTCTCTGATTGCAGCTCTTTTAAAGATGTTCTTGACCTTTACATAGTCAAAGATATTCTTTTTCTCTGGTAACCTACTGACATACTCAAAGTCTGGTAGGTAACTAAAATATTGATCAGCCATTAGAATCCAGTGCCTCCTCCTTCATCGTCATCATAGATTGGTAAGAGTTCTCCGAATGATAGATTGAGTTTATATTGTGTTAAACCACCATCATCATATGTTGAGTACATGGATGGTCCATATGTAACATCACAACCTTTGAGGGCACAAGTTTTAAATTTATTCATAAAGGGATGTTCTCCCCCTCCATTATATATGTAACTAATATTGAAAACATTAGGTGTGTATAGGAAAGCAGTACTACCAGACTTCCTAGGTCTCATGTTCTTTTTGAAATATCTTATTATATTCTTTACTGTCTGAGACTCTCCTTCATCTCTGGGTGTCATCAGGAAATTAAAAGAAAATGATCTTAGTTGGGGACCAGTAAATAAGAGTTCTAAGTTTGGGTTGATAATACCACCTGTTGCTCTTGTTATGAACTTTTGTCCAACAGCTTGTTGAGCAAAGTATGCCTTGATAAAGGCGTCTGAATTAGCATCATTAAGGAAATTTTTAGCATATTGTCCCGCTGTCTGAGCTCCAGATGAGAATCCCTTACTCACCATGCCACCTATACCCTCATCATTTCTCATGGCTTCAATGGCACCACTTAGAGTATTGAGAGCGGTGTCTCCTAAGGCTGCAGTAAGGAAGTCCATTCTGTCTCCTCCTCCCCAGTCAACACTATTCTTCTCAGTTGCTCCAGGAGGGATAGGGAGTTGAACACCACCACCAATTGAAGCTCCTGTTCCTCTTCCCCCTTCTAACAGTCCCCCACCAGCAGAGTATTCAAAAGCCTGCATTGAGATGTAGTCCATACCATCTAATGCAGCTGCTGGATATCTTAGTGTTCCAAAGCTAGAAGATCTCTTGTAAGTATTAGAATTTCCTGTTGATGCTAGTTGAACAGTGTTAGGGCCCTGAAATGAGCTCGGTATCACTGGTGAACCCTGTGTCCTGACCTGGAATGTAGATGGTGTTCTTACATTTCTATTGACCACATTGAACTCAGTCTTCTGTCCATTGTCATTGACTCTTCTACCATCATTAGGGTTGACAGATCCTGGAACCCCACGATTGAACATACCAAGTGTGTTTTGATTGAACTCTGTGACACTTGAATAATTGTCTAAGTCGTTTATAATATCTGCTCTTATCTTATTGAATACAAATCTTCCTGACCTGAAAAATAAAGTTCTTACTTCCTCATTTGTAAGAGCACTTGAGTTGGCATTATTATATGTTCTTGTAAACAAATTGATGTCAAGTATAGTCCAATTGGCATCACTAGACTCGGCCAGTTTAGTGGTCTGACCTGGTAGAGTGAGGTAAGTATAACCAGTGGTAATATCTACATACTGATCTACTTTGATGTTATTCCAGGATACATTACTGGATTTAATCTCTGACATCTACTATTAGTATTTCAGTTATTTAGTTGGAATTTCTGATATGGAATAGATCTCATTACATCTAGTTCATTTGGATAGATTAGATGTAGTTTACCTACTACCTCACCCCATGTATAGTTTCTAAACTCACCCCAGTGATAGTTCACACCTCTGAAACCCCACTTCTCTATATTTGTAACAGCAACGAGTGGGTATTCGTCATACATTATATTAGGTGTCTGTGGTTTGTAGATAAAGGTATAGTATCTTCCGACATCAGGTAAGATTTCTTCAACTTCCAGAGCTTCAATGATTGCCAACATCATATCATCAGGGTCAACTAGACCGATAATGTCATCGGCGAGAACGTCCATTCGGTTTCTTGGATCTGTTAGATAATCCTCTTGTTCTAGACTTAGTTCCTCTTCCATATTGTTTAATACCCAGTTCGTTTTCTGTAAGTATTTTGAACTCAACACCATTGTCTAATGCAAAATCCTTTGCTGCCTTCCACTTGGCTTGGTTCACTGCATATTGAGTGCACTCATAGATGTATGATTTAGTAACCTTCTCTCTCTTCTTTGGAGGGTTGCACTGGTTGAGTGGCTTTATCTCTATTATGTATCTCTGAATAGACCCATCAGGTCTCTTCATAGTAACGAGACCATCAGGATAATACCTATGAATTCTATTATCTTTGGGAGAAACATAGGGTATACTGAACTCCTCTGACGCATATTGTATTACTGCATCAGTCCTATCACACCACTGCAAGAAGTGAAGTTCCCAACTACTCCTGTAGATAATATTGTTGGCATTGCCTTGATACTTCTCTGGGTTTCGTGGATGAAACCTACCTTGATTATATGTTGGCAAGACGGAACCCCTTATATGATTTGGCTTTACCAGTTAATACTCTGTATAGAACTCCTGGCTGGGGTAAGTTGTGCTGTCTGCAAAATTCTCTGGTATTGTCAAAGTGATACACAACACCATCTTTTTCAAGAGACCCACCTTTTTTATTAGTTTCAACAGCTGATGATATGGCCTCACTCATATCTCTACCAAGAGATGACTTTCTAATCTTCTCTTTGGTCTCATCACTATGGCTCACACCTGTCATTCCACCAGTAAAGTTGTGAGTGTTGCAGGGAGTGTCATCAACTAATAGACTACAAGCCCCATCAATACCAAAAGTTTCACATAGAGAAGTTGTTTCCCACCAGTTTTCCATATACATAGTAATAGTAGTCCCACAATATTTAGATGCCAGGACCTAGGCCAACTAGAGTAAGAACATCTGATCTCAAGTCACGTTTCATGAACGTGGCACAGACATCAGTATACATGGTCAAGTTGCAACCACCTTCTGAGGTTGCATCGTTTCTTCAAGAGCAAGGATTTAATTATAGTCTTGCTGGTAGAGATGTTGAGTTGATGTGCACTTCAGCTTCTTTGCCTGGCCAAAGATTGATGACCCATGATGTCAAGAATGACTACAGGGGTGTGACTGAGAAGATGGGATATAAAAAACAATATGATGATACTGTCAGTTTCACATTCAATGTCAATCAAAGATATGATGTCATTGAGATGTTTGATGCCTGGATGGATTTTGCTGGTGGTCAGACAGAGGATGCTGATGATTACTTGAGTCCTTATGCAACTCTGAGAAATAATTATCCCAACAAGTACAAATCAAATGTCTACATCACCAAATTCGAGAAGGGTGTGGGCAATAATACTAGGGATCTCTTGAGAGATGGATTCCAATATAAGTTGGAGTATACACTGGTGGGAGCATTCCCACTTTCATCTCAACCTATTCAGGTAAGTTATTCTGAGAGTAATGTGTTACAATATACTGTATCAATGTCATTCATAAGATACGTTAGAAAAAAGGAGATCACAAACATCTTCTAAATATCCACATATATCATAATATATTATGCCATTACCAACAATTGCTACACCAACATATGAGTTGGAATTGCCATCATTAAAGAAGAAGATTAAGTATAGACCTTTCCTTGTTAAGGAAGAAAAACTCTTGGTGTTAGCACTTGAGAGTGAGGATACTAAACAGATTACCACAGCCATTAAAACTGTTCTTAAAAGTTGTATTCAAACAAGAGGAATTAAGGTAGAGAATCTTCCTACTTTTGATATTGAATTCTTGTTCCTTAATATCAGAGCAAAGTCTGTTGGTGAGGTAGTTGAAGTAAACATCACCGCACCTGATGATGGTGTCACTGAGATCCCTATCAAGATTGACATTGATGATATCAAAGTAGTCATCCCTGAAGGTCATACCAATAAGATCAAATTGGATGATGAGTTGAGTATGCAGATGAAGTATCCATCTCTTGATGAGTTCATCAAAAACAACTTTGATTTCAACTCCCCAGAGATTGGCATTGATCAGTCCTTTGAGTTGATTGCCTGTTGTATTGATAAGATTTATAGTGTGGATGAGGTGTGGTCAACTGATGATGTGAGTAAGAAAGAGGTAGTTGAGTTCTTAGAACAGATGAACTCTGTCCAATTCAAAGAGATTGAAAAGTTCTTTGATACAATGCCTAAACTTTCACACACATTAAAAGTTAAGAACCCCAATACAAAAGTTGAGAGTGAGGTAGTTCTTGAGGGACTGAATAGTTTTTTCGCGTAGCCCTGATCCACATGGATCTGGAGGGCTTCTATAAGTTAAACTTCGCCCTGATGCAGTACCATAAATATAGCTTGACTGAGATAGAAAACATGATACCCTGGGAAAGGGACATCTATGTTACTCTTCTCCAACAACACCTAGAAGAGGAAGAGAAGAAGGCTCAACAGAATGGCTGAACCCAGAACTTACCATCAGTTTAAGAAGATTGTAAGAGCTACTGCTGAGAAGGGTAGTGCTGATATTATCCTTGCCAATGTAAAGGATGATAAGCAGATGAAGGATCTCATAAGTCTTTATGAGATGCAGAAGGCTACAAAAACATTTGATAGAGTGGAGTATGCTGACCTACTGAGAGAGGTTGCTGACCCACTGGGATATGTATGGCCACATTCGGGCAAGTCTGAAGGTTCTAAACCTCGTAGTCAGGGTCCATTGCCATACAAACCTGAGGCTGCAGCCAGGTCTAGTGGTGTAGATAAGATTGATGACCTAATCAATGAGGTCCAGTCTGAACCAAAGAAGAAGAAAATATCTGCTGAAAAATTACTAGGTGAAAAACCTAAGAAAAAGTCTGCTGCCATATCTGCAGATAAATTAGTCCCACCCAAGGAAGGGAAGGATGATGCTGATGAGGTATCACCCAAAACTGATGAGACAAAGAGAGGTAAGAAAAAGGGTGTAACATCAAAGGGAGTTGACCAATTAGCTGTCAATCTCAATGTCATTGCAAAAGAACTGACTGCTATTAATGCTTTACTTGCTAGACAACTCAAGAATGATGCAAGTAGAGCCAAGAAAATGGCTCAAGAAGCGCGTAAAGAAGAAAGAGATAAGAAAGAAAAGGAATCAGAATCTGTAGTTAAAGAGGTTGGTAAGAAAGTATTTGATACTATCAAGAAACCCTTTGAATCTTTCTTTCAAAAGATACTAAGGTTTCTGACAAACATTGTACTTGGTACTGTTGTCATTGGTATTCTTGATTGGTTGAAGAAACCAGAGAACCAACAGAAGGTAGAGAACTTCACCAACTTTATCATTGATCAGATGCCTCTGATCCTGACTGGTCTTGCAGGTATACTTGCTCTTAAAATCGGAAGTAAGATATTCAAAGTATTAAAGTTATTGTATAAACTTTCCAAAGCGTTCATTGGTTTGGCAAGAAGAAGTGCTAAAATGGCGAAAGGTTTTATTGATAGGTTGAGAGGAAAGAAACCAAGAAAACCAAAAGGAGGAGGAAAGGGATTAGCAGGGGGAATAGCAACCTTTGCTGTTGGTTGGTTGTTGTCTGAAGCAGCTGACAGATTTATTGCAACTCCTGCAGAGGAATTCATGATAAAGGCAGCCGCTCAAAATCTAGCAAGTAAGTCCCCAGAGGAGAGGGAAAAAATAGTACAAAGGAATGAGGATAAAATTAAACAGGAACTCAAATATCAAGAGTCACCTCTACATGCTGCTGATAAGTTATTGCAAATGGGTGGCGAAACACAATCTGAAAAGAATGTCAGAATACTGAGTGCTGTTAATCAAATGTACTTTGACTTTTTGGATGAGGGTCAATCAGCTGAAATAAGTGATACTCAAGATGGTATGAATTATAATTTAGATCTTGGTCTTGGTGAACTTGAGAATGATGTAAGAGACGTTGAAGGAGGAGGTCTAAGTGCCACTACTCCAACAGATGTAAGTAGTCTTCAATCACCAACTAGTAATTTTGGTGAGGGTATTGCATCAGAGTTGACTCCTATGAATGCATTGACATCAACCATGACCGGGATGTCTGGTCAGATGAACGATTTCTCATCTGCTATGACTGGTATGAGTGACATTGGATCCAGTCTATTTGGCATGGATAAAGAAATACCTATGATGAAAATCAAGGGTCTTTCATCAGAAGAAACTTCTAGGGCTGGAGCTGTTCTTTCATCTCCCTCTATGTTTAGTGGTAATCAGAATATGTTATATGACGTTCCAACACCTAAACACTTTAGTGAGACTATAATTGCACCAACAGCTGGAGGCGAAGAGTCTGGATCTGGTGCAGCTGCCATGTCTTCCGGTGCAAGGAATGATCCTCCAAGGTTCTCACCATTTGATTCTAATAACCCAACTCTGGGTCCTGTTTTGTCTGTATATAACGCACTAGTATAATGGCATTACCAGCATTAGGATTGGCTCTGAAGGGAATGTTCAGTGGACCAAAAGATAAGGGTAATCAAGACCCATCTCAAAAGGCCACACCAAAGGCTCCAAAGGTTGCTGGTCTTAAACCAAACCAGAAACCAGCTGGCGAAAGTTTAAAAGAAGATAAGGTTACTAAAGCTCAGTCTACAACACCGACAAGAGTCACTAGAAAATCTACAAGTTCACCTCTGCTAAAGAAGACAGGGATCGCCAACGTTGATGGTGCCCTTCAAAATGTTTCTAAGTCTCTGGGAAGTATCAAGGGAACTATGGCTTCCCAAGCTCAGTTTAATAAGGAATCGGACAAGAAAAGGGCTGATGCTGCAAGAAAGAAGAAGAGAGATAAGAAGGAGAAAGAATCAGAGAAAGGACCTGTAGGCGCAGTCTTATCTGCTATTTCAAAAGTTGTTCCTACAAAGAGTATTCTCGGAAGAATATTTAAATTCTTTACGAACATTGTTCTGGGTGGATTAGTCTTCTACTTTATGGATAATTTTGAGAAGATCATGGGTGAGGTTGGAAAGGTCGTAGACTTGATCAAAGACTTTTTTAAATTTTTCAACAAGTGGGTCGTCACACCTGTCTTTAATATGGTGAAGGCTATTGCTGGTCCAGTCAATACTGCAATCAAAGCACTGGCACCAGAAAATTTACCTGACTTTGACAAAGAGAAGAGTGACATAGAGGGTTTGTTGGGTGACTTTGATCTGGAGATACCTATAATCTCTGACATCATTAAAGGGTTTAATAACTTCCTCTCCACTGGTGATCCTAGAATTAGTCAAGAGGAATTTCAAGAACAGGTAAGAGATAGGGAAGATCAACCACCTGCACCACAAGCTACACCTCCCACAGAGGTACCTCAACAAAATCCTTTTAGGAATCAACCTGGTGGGGTTTATACAGGACCTTCTCCACAACAACCACAACAACCTGGTGGACAAACTTCCCCTCGCCCCTCACGTCCAGGAAGTAGTGGTGGATCATCAGGATTAAGTCCAAATGCTAAAGCACTTCTTGATACTATTGCATATGCTGAGGGAACATCGGATTCTAAAGGGTATGTGAAATGGTTTGGTGGTAGAACTGACTTGGATGTCACCAAGATGACAATTCGTGAAGTCATAGCAGAACAGAAAAGAAGACTTGCATCTGGTGAAGCAACTTATAATGGGTATAAGTCTGCTGCTGTTGGTAGATATCAGATAATGGAACCTGAAATATTTGCCAAAGCTGCAGGTATTAGTCTGGATGACTTATTCAGTCCAGCCAATCAAGATAAGTTGGCCATAGCAGGATACATGAAAAAACAAGCGAAACTCACTGATGCAGAAATCAATGGTCCAATCACCAGAGAACTTATTGCTAAGATCGCACCTGTGTGGGCATCACTCCCTAATATGCAAGGGAGAAGCGAATACAATCAACCTGTCAAGAGATATGAAACACTTGTCAAAATCTATCAACAGAAACTGAAAGAGGCTCAACAGACACAACCCCAATCCCGATCTCAAGCTACACCACCTACTCAGGTGCCAATACGAGCTAGCTTTGCTGACCAATATCAAGGATTGAATGATAAAAATATTCCAGTGACCAGTGCATATGGTATGAGAGTCCATCCAATATCTGGTAAGTATAAGATGCACACAGGTATTGATATTGCTCCTCCTGGTCCTGGATATGATGTAGCTCTCAAGGTTCCAGGTGTAGTCACCAGAGTTGATAATGATGCAAGGGGTTATGGTTTATTCATCATTATTACATCATCCCAAACAGGTATGAGTTACATGTTTGCTCACATGGACAAGATTTATTTGAAGAATGGTGAAAAATATAATGGACAACCCATTGGTGAGTTGGGAAACACTGGTGGTAGTACAGGTATCCACCTACACTATGAAGTTTATAAGGGAGGAAAGGATGGTCCAACTGTAGACCCAACTCCATATGTTAATCAGTTGATGATAGGTAAAAAGGGTTCCACTCCAACTGGTACCAGAAATGTTGCTACAGTGACTCAACCTGGATCAAGACGAAGGGACACAGGTATTGATAGATCAGCATCATATGATGGGAGTGGGATAAGGACAATTATTATTCCAACTGCATCACCTCCTCAACCAGTTCCTGTTGGAGGAGCTTCAGGTATGATGAGTTATAGTGGTGGTCGTGGTCGTATAGATAATAATAAATTGAATGCTACAAATAAGTTGTATAAACAATAATGCAGAATCCTAATACAGGTCCAGGTGATATAAAAAAGTTCACCATCTCTAGTAATGGGGGTGGTGCTGGCGGAGGTGGATCCGTCGATATGACCGGTGGTGTCATGGAATACAAGTACTATGAAAGTGTATTGACCAACACTGTATCTGCAACAGCAACCATCATTGAGACAGGTGTTGGTAAAGGAGCTGCTAAAAAAGGTGTGCTTGATACCTTACCTATCAGAGGTGGAGAGAAGGCAGAGATTGAGGTAGAGGACGCACAACAGAATACGATTACATTGAGTGTTGATATGCATGTCAACAGAGTAAGAGATGCTGACCCTGGAACACAACAGGACTTGTATTACATTGACTTTGCATCAAAAGAATTCTTCCAGAATGAACAGAGAAGAGTGACTGAGAGATATGAAGGTAAAATATCTGAGAATGTGGGTAAGATTGTAGAAGATGTATTAGAATCCTCCTTAGTTGAAAATGATACTACATCATTTGACTTCAACTTCTATGGACAGTCAAAAAAACCATTCTACATCTGTACCTGGTTAGCATCCAGAGCTGTACCAGATGGTGCAGGCGGTGGTGGAGGATCAGGTTCCACTGGAGGTTCAGGTGGTGGAGACAAGGGTGGTGCTGGTGGATTCCTGTTCTATCAGACCAGAGAAGGACTATATTTCAAGTCACTTGATAAAATCTTTGGTAAGTCTGCAACCAAAAAGTTTATCTACAATGATACAGGTGAATCTGTTGCTGGATATGATGACAATATTATTTCATATAACATCTCTAGTGACATTGACTTAGAGCAGAAGATGATGATGGGAACTTATAAGAATAAGACCATCTTCTTTGACCTTGTTGCTCTTGAATACAAGACTGTTGACTTTGATATTGAGGAACAGGAAGGTAAGGCAACTAATGCTGGAAGAGATTTTGTTGTTGTAAATGATGAGTTCATTCAAGACCCATCCAGATTGTTTCATCACATCAAAGATATTGGTATCAATCCAAAGGGAACTGGTGATGAACAATTGAGTGAATGGAAGAATGATCCTAAGAAGGAAAACTTTAATTCTGAAAAGACACTTGTTCAAACTATCATGAGATACAACCAGATGTTGACTGTTCAATCACAAGTTTTGATACCTGGAAACTTTGATATTAAAGCTGGTGACATAGTTGAGTGTGACTTCCCAAGTTCTGAAAGCACATTGAACAGAGATAAAAACAAACAAACTGGTGGTAAATATATGGTAGCTAGCGTGTGTCATAGAGTCACACCTAGAGAATCATACACGTCACTTGGTCTTGTAAGAGACTCCTTTGGTAAGAAGGGAGGGTTCGGTTAATGTCAGATACTCAAGCAACATTTAATTCTCATTTCATAGGCCGTGATGGTTTCATCTGGTGGTTGGGTCAGATTGCTCCTGAAAAGGATTGGAAGGAGAATAAACCTAACAAACCTGTAGATAATAACGGAGACATCAAGGGATTTGGTGAGAGATATCGCGTGAGGATAATGGGTTATCACTCATGTGTGAAGGACATTCCTGATGATGCACTTCCATGGGCATACATCATGTATCCTGTCACCGCTGGAGGTGGTGGTAGAAACTCATCACAGAATGCCAACCTGGCACAGGGTGACTTTGTTTATGGATTCTTCATGGATGGGGAGAATGCTCAGACCCCCGTCATCATGGGTGTTATTGGCAACAATGAATACAATAAAGTTCTTCAAGGTTTACCACAGGATGAGTGTTACATTCCAGTCTCTGGATATCCACAAGACCAGAATGATGAGAAAGTATCATCCCTTGGTACTAGAGCAGAGAGTGGTGGTGGTCAAGTAATTGAACAGAAGAACTCCAAGGGACAAGCCAGTAATGATGAGAGATTTGAGTCAGCATCTGGTAATGTCTCACAGAAACCCATTGCTGATAAGGAAGAGAAAGAAAAGGGTAGAGTAAAGGAACCACTTGCCAAACCAACTGATTGTGAACCAAACCCCATGGGTAGGGCACAACAGGAACTCCAGAACACTATGAAGGAGATTCAGAGGTTGAAGAAGTCTCAGTTTGATTCTAGACTGGCACTGGTAGGAGGAACAGCAGGTGATATTGCTGGACAGATTAATAACCTGTGTGAGAAGGCAGCAGAATTCATTGCTGGTATTCTGAAAACAATTCTTGATAAGATATTGAAGGCAGTCTTGAACAAGACAGGTGAGAAGTGTAAGGAAACATATGATCTTCTCCACCCCAATGAGAGACCAGAACTTAGGAAGAAAGTAGAAGAGATACTTGAAGCCATTGTCTGTCTATTCAGAAAACTCATTGATGAGTTGTTGGATAAGGTCAAAGAGTTTGTATGTGATGCAGCTGATAAGGCAGTCACAGCTCCACCATGTCTGTTGAATAACTTTGTTGGTAACATGTTGGGTAGTGTCTCCGATGGTATGGAGAACTCAATCAATGGTCAACTGGGTCAACTAACCAGTCTGATTGGTGGTCTTGGTGGAAATATTGGTGGTGGTATTGGTATTGGTGGAGGTATGGGAGCCGGCGGAGGTGGTGGTTTCTTAGAAGAGATCATGTCATTCCTCAAGTGTGATGAAGACATTGATTGTTCTGAGGTAGATGAGTGGAGTATCCTTGATGGTGCTGACCAGTCAGAGAAGTTTGATGTTGGTGGTCTGATGAGTGCTATTGGCAGCTTTGCTGGTGGTGGTCAAGGTGGTGGAGGAGGTGGTAACTCTGGTGGTAACCTGAGCTTTGGTAATGTCAACATCGGAAACTCATTCCAACCTGGTTGTGACACCAGACCTAAACCTTGTACTTCACCTACACCTAAGTTCTTTGGTGGTGGAGGGTCAGGTGCCAGAGGTAACTTCATCATCTCAAGTCAGGGTGAGATCCTAGGTATTGATATGGTTGATGGTGGTAGTGGTTACACCAGTAATACATTTGCTATTGTCAATGACCCTTGTGGTAATGGTGGTGGTGCTGTTATTGATCCCATTATTGGTGATGGTGGTGCCATTGTAGACATCATTGTAATTGATCCTGGATTTGGATATCTCCCTGCTCCTGATGGTAGTACAGGTGGTGATGGTGGTAAGTTCTCAGACCCTGATGACACTATCATTATTCGTGATGACATTTATGATCCCCCTACACCTCCAGGTAATGTGGTTGAGGTTAAACCTGGGGATCAGATAAAACTTCCACCTGGAACTCAGATTGAAATCATTGGTGAGGATTGTGTCCAGACAATCAGAGGTGGTAGATATGAGATCATCACCTGTGGTGGTAAGTTCACTACACCTGTCTTTAATGAGACCAAGTTCAGAGGTGACTATCCAAATGTCTCTACTGGCTCTTACCCAGCCATCCTTTATCTGTGTGAGATCAGAGTTCTTGAAACTGGTATCAACTACGCCAGTATTGATCAGATTGTTATTGAACCTGACTTTGGTGCAAAAGCAACTCTTGAAGTTGGTGACCAAGGTATTGTTAGATCTGTCAAGGTCACTGAAAGTGGTGAAGGTATCACAGAGATGCCAAGAGTTTACATAAGAACAGAGACAGGTTATAATGCTGTCTTAGTTCCTAAGCTCTGTATAGATAGAGTTGGTGAAGATGTGGTCAAGGAACCTGATCTACAGGATAAGGTTGTTAGTGTCATCGATTGTGTAGGTAAGTTTAATGTCTAGTAAATCTGATAAGAAGAACCCACATGCCGTCAGGTATGGCACAGCAGAAGGTGAGATCCAGTTTGGTCACATCACTGATGACAATGAAAGGTCAGCAGTAATGTTGAGGAATGGTAATGATGTTGATCATTACATCAGTCTTGACCAGACAGGTAAGAAACACAGGAAACATGGTACCATCTGTAGGTCACCTGGTTCCTTCCAAGTTAAAGCTGGTGACAACATTGAGAAGGAAGATGACATTGGCATGTATTTTGATGCTGTCAATGGTGATATTGTAATCAAGGCAGGTAAAGGTAAGATAAGACTTGAGGCACAGAATATTGAGATCATCACCACTGGTCAAGATGGTGAGAATGGAAACATCATTGTTGATGCCAATGAAAAGTTTATAGTCAGGGCACAGATCATTGATGCTAGTTCTAAGGCATCATCCAAGTTCTTCTCTGAGAAAACTGTTGAGGTTATTGGTAACCAACTATTAAATATATACGGTGGTATGATTGATGCAGCCGACGGAGCAACCAAGAAGAGAGGTTCCAAAGTTCCATCAACTAATGAAGAAAATGCAAGACAACTGGGACAACAATGAAATTTTCTGACGCGTTTGTAGGTAAAAGATTCTTTGTAGGTCTAGGTAAACCAGAGATTCTTGGAAGAGGAGACAAGGAAGTAAGAGGATCTGCGTATGTTGAGGGTCCTACCATCACAGGTGACCCTGAACTCTACTCTGTTCAAGCAGTATCTAAAGGTGAAGCTGGACCAGAGTATGAAGTTGGTGTCACCATGGCATCACAGAATCATAATGATGAGTATCTTACTGGTGTAGAGAAAGAACCTTTCTATGCTTTCTTTGTCAGACAATATGCAAGGATCGCATCCTTTCTAAAGACAGATAAACTCTTGTGTGTAGAGAAGATCAAGTCAAAGATCATCTACGCCGAGACGATCATGGCGAAGACTAAGAACTTCATCATCCCTCACCCATCCAAGAAAGGAAAGAATCTGGTTTATTCTTGTTTGGAAGGACCAGAGAATGGTGTATATGTCAGAGGGACACTCAAAGGTTCTGATACTATCGTCTTACCAGATGTATGGAAGAAACTTATAGATAAGAAAAGTATCACAGTATCACTAACTCCCATTGGTTCTCACCAAGACCTGATTGTCAAGGGTATACAAAATAATAAAGTTGTGATACAATCAAGGGCAGGCATACCCATAGAATGTTACTATCATGTGTTTGCAGAGAGAAAGGATGTTCCTAAATTGATTACGGAGGTTGACAAATAATGCCAGGCGGAAAGTTTACATTTAGAGACTTTGGAACCTTTGCGGGTCCACAGTATGAAACAGGTGACTATAACTATGATGAGACATCTAAGGAGAGTATCTGGCATAAAGAATTGCCTGAGGATACATCCTTTAAGAGATCTGACTTAGGTGCTTATCTTTTCCACTTAGAGGAAGACTATGTTGGTTTCCACTGTGATGGAACCAGTACTGCAATGATGACTCTTGAAGCATCATATGGCAATATTCCTGTCTTCAATGTCTTTGCCGATGAAATCAATGTCAATGGTGACATCAATGCTGTTGGTGATATCAAAGCTGCAGGAACTGTTGAAATATTTGGCGTCCATAAAATCAATGGAAAGAATACAGAAACTGAGATTCAATTAGCTAAGACTCTACCAGCCAAACCATTTGATATCCCACATCCATCCAAAGAAGGACACAGACTGAGACACGTTTGTCTTGAGGGTCCTGAGATTGGTGTGTACTTCAGAGGTAAACTTGAAGGGACTACACAGATTGAGTGTCCTGAGTATTGGTCAGACTTGGTTGACTTTGAGACTGTCACAGTATCATTGACTCCTGTTGGGTGTTATCAGGAACTGTTTGTTGAAAAGATCTCCTGGAATAGATACATCACAGTGAAGAATGCATCCGGTGGTCCTGTGAACTGTCACTATGTTGTTCATGCAGAGAGAAAGGACTTGGAGAAACTTATTCCTGAGTATGAAGGTAAGACACCAAAGGATTATCCTGGACAAGATTTCATTGGAGTAAATAAATGAGCGGATTTGCTGTAACTGATTACAATCCACCAGCTGTTGGGATCCTGTCTGCTAGACTAGGTTCCCTTCAGAGCACTGATATTGCAGTCAATAAAGATATTACTCTTGGTGTAAATTCTGACAGGTATCAGACATTCCTTACACCTTCACAGAATATTGATCAGTTTGCTCTTAATGATTTAAATACTATCAACTTCAAGAAAGATCAGATTACTGATCTAGGTGATGGACCCACTTTCTTTGCAAATCCTGATACATTTGCCACTGGTATTGCAGCCACTCAAGCAGTAGCAACAATCTATGGAGATGTCATTACAACTGTGGGTGTTGCAACCTTCTTGACATTTGGAGCTTCTCAAACCTTTACAGTGGGTAGTAATATTGCTCAACAGAATACAGGAGCTTTTGGTAGTATTTTTGTATCAAATACAGGGACAAGTGTTTTACTTACAGGTGTAGGTGGGACAGGTTCTTTTAATACATTAGATAGTTGTTCAGTTGGTATTGGTACAACACAATTTGATCCTACTGATACAGTTATTGGTGCACCTTCTGTGGTGTCACTCTCTGGATTTGGTAATGTTCATAATGACACCATTACTCTGACCACTTATCCCAATCTTGAACCTATCAATGTTAATGTAAACAATCCGTTTGATGGAAAGACTACAGCCACTCTTGGTGCAGGTAATACTGGTTTAGGTATTGCGAATACATTCTTCCCCAATGGTGGTAGTTTCATTGGAACAGTGTTTACCTTTGATACTACTGGTGACCCTGGAGCTGCTACATCCATCACCAACATCTCTAATGAGATTACGGGTACATTGAGGACAGGTGTGGTAAGTTTTACAGACACCGTTAATACCATCAAACCATATAAGGTTGACTTTGCTATCAATGTTTGGTCCTTAGAGAGGTCTAAGTTAGAAAACAACTTAGCCATGGCTGGGCTATCCACTGCTATCATCATCTTGAATGACCCCCAGTTTGGTGGACCCTACTAGAACTGTCCACCTTGACTTCGTTGGCCTATCCTGTTATATTGGTGGGGTATTGGAGACATCATGACTCACAACCCTGAAGACTACACCATCGACAATGAAGATGATGAATATCTGACCCGTGTGGTGATTGACGTGACTGCTCGGACCTTCTATCTGTACTCAAGTGAAGGTGCTAAGCGTGTTGTTGATGACAACACTGTTGATGAATTCATGACCCTGTTGTCTGTCATTCGTGATGTGGTTGACGATGACATCATCGCCTACACTGACCCCCTGGTCAAAAGCGAACTTTAGTTTCAAAAATCGTCGAAAAAAATCCCGGCAATTTTTTGACCCTATTACTTTTTTATGAATTACCTTTACCCAGAAATTTACCAAGAAATCCTGAAATTCTATGAGACCGGAAACACGCTAATCAATGGAATATTTGCTTGACGAAGATATGGTCGAGTGATATAATATTCAAGTGTGAAGGAATTGCGTGACACACCCCTGTGTCCTATGGAGACCCTAGTGGTCTCCTTTTCTATGCAACTAAATAACTCATAATAGATATCGTGTGCAAGAAAGATGCCTCTATCGAGATTAGATAATTTCCTAAAGAACGTTAAAGGAAATATTCTGTATGTTGATCCAAATAACCTAGACGCTACGGATGGTATTGAAAACCAGGGTAATTCTTTGTCACGCCCTTTTAAATCATTACAAAGAGCACTGATTGAAGCTTCGCGTTTTTCATATCAGGTTGGTTTGGATAATGATAGGTTTGAAAGAACCACAATTTACCTTGCACCTGGCGAATACCAAATTGACAACAGACCTGGATATATTCCAACTGGATCAAGTCAATTTGTTCAAAGAAATGGTCTGAATACTGGTGATTTCCCTGCATTTAGCAGTACATCTAATTTTGACCTGAATGATTCAAATAATATTCTCTATAAGTTCAATAGTGTCTTTGGTGGTGCAATCGTACCAAGAGGTGTATCAATCGTAGGTCAAGATCTGAGGAAATGTAAGATCAAACCACTCTATGTACCAGATCCTGTAAATGATAACATTGAAAGAAGTTCAATATTCAGACTGACTGGCGCAACCTACTTCTTCTCCTTCTCAGTCTTTGATTCTCCAAAGAGTAGAGGTATCTATAAGGATTATACTAATAATACGTTTACTGGTACTTTCTCTCACCACAAACTGACTGTATTTGAGTTTGAGGATGGTGCAAATCCAGTTAACATTGATGATGAGTTTTTGACATATCAAACAGATCGTACAGATCTGGATATGTACTATGAAAAGATTGGATTAGCTTATGGTGCATCTAGTGGAAGAAATATCCAACCAGACTTCCCATCTGCTGGTGTTGACATTCAACCAAGAATTGATGAATTCCGTATTGTTGGTCCTACAGCTGGAACTGCTGGAATTACAAGTATTAAATCTGGCGATGCAGTTACTCCCAATACAATAGTCACAGTAGAAACCAGTTCTGCTATCTTTGGCCTTAATGTTGACACAAATGTCATTATTACAGGTGTTCCTGATGATGCTTATAATGGAACATTCAGTGTTACTAGCGTTCTGACCGCAAATGAAGAAGGTGTAACCGAATTCCAATATGAATCAGCAACAGTTCCTACTAATCCTCTACCAAACCCATTAGGAACAACAGTTGACCTCTCAACTGATACTGTATCCAGTGCATCACCATATGTCTTCTCTATATCTCTGAGATCTGTCTATGGTATGTGTGGAATGCACGCTGATGGATCTAAGGCAGATGGATTCAAGTCAATGGTTGTTGCTCAGTACACTGGCATTAGCCTTCAGTTAGATGACAATGCTTTTGTTAAGTATAATTCTACCAGTGGAACGTATGAAGACAGAACTACTGTAGAAAATCTTCATATTGATATTGATGCTCGATATAAACCAGAATACGAAAACTTCCATATCAAGGCATCAAACAACTCATTCATGCAGTTGGTTTCAGTATTTGGTGTAGGATATGCAGAACACTTTGTAACTGAGTCTGGTGGTGACTTCTCACTGACCAACTCTAATTCCAACTTCGGCATGAGAGCTCTGAGATCTGATGGTTTCAGAGATAGTGCATATGAACAAGATGATTATGGTTATATCACCCAAATGATTCCTCCTCGTTTCGTAGAACCCGAGACGATGGCAGTAGAATTCTTCCCAATTGACGTTGGAGTCACAACTGGGGTGGGTGATACTAGCAGAGCATACATCTATGGTTATAAGAACTCTGCTGTTAGACCACCATCACTCTCAGAAGGATATAGATTTGGTGCAAAGACCAATGATAAATTATACTCTGCATTCTCAGTGGGGGGAACTATTACTCCGTTTGAGGCAAGAATTATCATGCCAAATACGGAATATAGTGGAAATGAGGTATCAGCTAAGAAAGTCAATAATGTTGGTAGAACAGGTTTAGGTAATAGTATCACATCTTCCACACTCACATTTACCGAAGACCACAATCTTATAAGTGGTGAATCAATCCGTATAATCAGTGATAATGGTAGACTTCCTGATGGATTGGATGCTAATAGACTATACTATGCCATCACAGATGGTTTAGGTTCTGATGAGATTCAGATTGCACAAACTCTGAATGATACTAATTCAGGAAATGAGATTACAATCAATAATCTGGGTGGTAAATTGTCGGTGGAGAGTAGAGTAAATGATAAAATTCCTGGGGAAGCGGGTCATCCAATTCAGTATGATGTTTCTGAGGGTCAGTGGTATGTCAATGTTGCAACTGCATCAACTGAAAATAATCTCTTTGGTAAGATATCAGAAGGTGTAGCAACACTTGGTGAGTCAACTCCAAGGACTTACATTGTAAGGCAACCAGATAATAGATCATCTCTTGATAGAATTTACAGAATGAGATGTGTAATTCCTGCATCAAGTGCAACATCTGCAAGACCACCACTTCCAGGTTATGTTATCCAGGAATCAAATGATGTAACTGGTGCAACTGATACTGAAGTCCAATATTTCTATAATACTGGCTCAGTCACTATGAGCAATGATGCACAGATGAGAAACTTCACTTTCATCGCCAATGCAACTTTTGATAATGGTATCGCCGATTATACTACTGAACTACCACACAATCTGTCAATTGGTTCAAAAGTTAAGATTGAAAATATCACCAGTACTAACTTCCCAGTAGTGGGTGCAGCTCTATCTGGATACAATGGAGATTTCACTGTATCTGGTATCAGCAGTTCGCTGACATTCAGTGTCAATACTTCAACCCCTGATCCTGGGACTTTCACTAACAACACATCTGTGAGAACTAGAAGTCTTCCTACAGTGAAGAGAACTAGTTTCAATGGTTCTTACTACATCTACGAAGTAAATGAAGTTGATGAGTTTGTGCTGGGAGAACAGGATGGTGTCTATGATTTGATTGTTAAGTCAACAAACAATATTCCAACTGTTGCTCCATTTAACATATCATCTTATTCGTTACCACAACCAACTCGTAATATTTTCCCACAACAAGATAAAGATAATCCTCACAGCAATCCAGATGCTTCCACTTGTTATGCACTTCCTGACAATATTGGTGAGGTTGTCATCAATGAACCTCAAAAGAGTTTGACAAGAGAAACTATTGACCAACTCTACTTAGATACCAGAGCGGGTTTTGCTATCACTGATATTCAAACTACAGATGTTGGATTTGGTATCACTATCTTCACATCAATTGACCATGGTTTGAATGGTATCACAAGAGTTGCTATCAATAATGGTGGCGGTGGATATGGTAATGGAACTGGCTCAGAAGAAGTCTTCTATAATGTAAAACTTGACGCAATTGGTGGTGGTGCACTTGGTAGAAACGCAACAGCTGTTGTTACAGTTAACTCAGCTGGCCAGATGTCAAATGTTGAGATTATGCACCCTGGTTCATCTTATGTCATTGGTGACTCACTGGGTGCTGTTGGTATCGCTACCACAACTGGATTCTCACCAGCAACTCTTGAAGTTAATAGAATTCTTGATAATAGAGGAGATACCTTACAAGTAGAGGGTATATTTGATAATGACTATACATCATTCAATAAGCTATACAGAATTGTAAACGTTCAGGGTATTCAGGGAATTGGAGTCACTCCTGTTGGCGGTGTAGCTGGAATAGCAACTTTTGGAATTGGAGCGGATGCAGTAACAGGTGCTTCGGCGAGACTGGTTGGTCATACTCTTGATGTTGAAAGTTTTGTTTACGACAGAAACTTTGGTATTGCGACAGTCACAACCACTCAGGCTCACGGATTCTCTGTCAATAACACAGTCTTCATTGATGGTTCAACTGATAATTTCTATAATGGTTTGGCAATTGTCAATGAAACTATTGGACTCACAACTTTTGTTTCAAACATTGGAATCAATACTGTCACCCCAGCTGTCGCTGGTGTTATGAAAGTCCATCCAGCAGGTCTTGCAGCTCAAGGTGGGGATGTTGGTGTTATCACAGAAGACCTTCTGGGAAGAGGTAAGTATGTTTATGCTGGTATCACAACAACTATTGTAAGTGGCATTACAACGACTGCAACTACAGTCGATATTACAAATCTGAACAGATACAATCTCCAAATCGGAGACTATCTGAAAATTGATAATGAACTCCTAAGAATTAGAACAACTGTAAATGATTCTGGTTCCAATACACAAGTTACAGTATTCCGTGGTGTCCTTGGTAGTAACGCTACCAACCACGTTGCTGGTTCAGTTGTTCAAAAAGTAGGTGTATATCCTATCGAATTGAGAAGAAACTCAATCATTCGTGCATCTGGTCACACCTTTGAATACATTGGATACGGACCTGGTAACTACTCAACAGCCTTCCCTAGTAAGCAAACCAAACAGTTAAGTCCTACTGAACAACTCAATGCACAGTCTCTTGAGACCAATTCTGGTATTATTAACTATACTGGTATGAATGATGCTGGCGATTACTACATTGGAAATAAGAAGATTTCCTCTAACTCAGGTAAGGAACAGGTATTTAAGACACCCATTCAAACTATTGCTGGTGAAGACCCATATTCAAGAAGTTCATCAGAGAAAGACTTGGGTCTGAATTATGTTGACAGCGACAAACTTACAGTGGCAAGGTCAGTCATTGTTGATGGTGGTGACTCAAATGAAATTCTGTCAGAGTTCAATGGACCTGTATCATTCTCACAGAAGATTACGTCTACATCATCAGAAGGTATTGAAGCCAATAGTTTGTTCCTTCAGGGGTCAGCTTTGATTTCAAGAAAGATTACTGTTGGTATCTCAACTCCATCACAAGCCGGTAATCCAGGTGACATTGTATACAACGCAAACCCAGAAAATGGTGGTTCAGTTGGTTGGGTTTACACCACCAACAATGAGTGGAAGACATTTGGAGACATCTCTTCCTAAATAATAAAAAATAATTGGGTGGATAGTGAAGCCCAGGAGTGTCAATGGCTGTCGATAAGGATTTTGTAATAAAAAATGGCCTTGAGGTAAACGAGGATTTACTATATGCAGATACCGATACTGACAGAGTTGGTATCGGTATTACTACGCCAAGTGTAAAACTAGATGTTATTGGCGGTGTATCCGCAACAGGAATTGCATCAGTAGGTCTTGCATTGACCACTCACGATGCTTTTATGAGTGGATTCACCACATCCATTGAAGGATTCAATATTGGTTTAGGAGGAACATTTTTCTCTGCCAGCAAGGATGACAAAAAGGTAGGTATTAATTCTGCCTCTCCTCAATATACCACTGATATCCTTGGTCCAGTATCAACAGGAACCACTGCACTGTATGTCTTTGGTGATGTAGAAGTTACAGGTAATATTAAAGGCACAGAATTGCTCGGTCAAATCACTGATGGTGGTTCTGTAGGTTTCTCAACTCTCACAATCTCCAGAAAGTTGGTGGCACCTCAGGGTGATGCCTATCATATCTTCAATGTAGAGAGTGTAGGTGGTACTCAATGGAGATATCTTTCTGGTGGTTCTGAACCAACAGGTATTGGATTTACGCAAGATACTATTAATCCTGAACTCTTCTTGGTGAGGGGTCAGAATTATAGATTCAATATTAATGCTTCTGGTAATCCATTTTACATCAAACTTGACCAAGAAGCCAATCTCTTAAATCAATATAATGATGGTGTAGAAAATAACGGAGCTCAGGTTGGTATTATTACCTTCAAGGTACCTTACAATTCTCCTGACATCCTATTTTACCAAGCATCAAATCAGGGTGGGATGAATGGTAGAATTAGTATTGTTGGTCTATACACAGGAACAAGTGAATTATTAGATATCACTGGTATTGCAACTATTAATCAGGCTAGAATTACAAATCTAGAAGTTCTTGGTATCTCTACCCTTGGAGGACAAGGAGTTCAAGCGACTCAGGTAGAGGTGACAGGTGTATCAACTATCCCGATTATCAAATCTGGTGGTATTGATGTTGGTGTTGGTATTGTTACTGCCTCTTTCCTGGCTGGTGTTTCTACTGGTACTAAAAATGTTCAGATAGATGAGAGAAACAATGACCAGGACTATCAAGTAGGCTTTGTAACCGCTAATGGAACAGGTTATCAAAGAGTATTCATTGACGCTGATGACGCTAATTTCACTTATAATCCAGCAGACAGAGTTCTCAAGGTAGATGTTTTTGAGGGTAGTTTGAGTGGAACTGCTCGTCAGTCATTTGATGTTCAGGTAGACGAAAGAAATAATGATGCAGAATATCAGGTAGGATTTATTACGGCTAATGGAAACACTTTCCAGAGAGTGTTTATTGATACAAATAATGATCAATTTACATATAATCCCAGCACATCAACGCTAACAGCATCAACATTTGTTGGTAATTTGAGTGGAACTGCTACAAACGCCACTAATATTAACACTCAAAATAACAGTACTAACGCAACTCAGTTCCCTGTATTTGTTTCTAGTTCTGCTGATGGAACAAACAACAGACCAAGAGTTGATACTCAATTCACTTATAATCCTAGCACTAATACCTTTACAGCAGGTAACTTAGCAGGTGCTGGTGACAACCTCACTAACCTCAATGCATCGAGCCTTTCACAAGGAACTGTTCCAGGTGCTAGAGGTGTATCAGCTACATCCAGTACAGATAGTTTTGTAAGGTTTAGAGGAAATACAAAAGCAACTGGTGAGTTCTATAGTGGAACTAGTAACCCAACCAATACAACCAGATTGAATTATGATGGTCAGTTACATGCTACTGGTTTTACTGGACCTCTGACAGGTAATTCTTCTTCAGCGTCAAATGTAGCAGTCACTGAAAGTGATGCCAATACTACTCATGGTGTGTTGTTTGCTGATGGAACAGGAACATCTGTAGCTGTTTTAAGAGATAATCAATTCACATTCAATGCATCAAGTAATCAACTCACCATTGCGTCTGGAAACATTCAATGTAGTGGTAATGGCAATGTCTTTGGTAACACCACCATTGACGACCTCACAGCAGATAGTTTGAATGTAACTGACTCCACTGCATCAACCAGTAACTCCACTGGTGCTATCAGATGTTCAGGTGGCGTTGGTATTGTAGGTGCATTGAATGTTGGTGGAGACATCACAGCATTTGCCACATCCGATGAGAGGCTGAAGGATAACATTGAACCTATCCCTAATGCTCTTCTGAAGATTAAGAGGATTTCTGGTAATACATTTGATTGGAATGGGGAATCAGGTAAGGAAGGTAGTGAGTGTGGTGTAATCGCACAAGAGATTGAATCACTTGGTCTTCCTGGTCTTGTTACCACAAGAGATGATGGACACAAGGCAGTTCGTTATGAAAAACTTGTTCCTCTCTTGATTGAAGCAATCAAGGAGTTGACCGAAAGAGTTCAGGAACTGGAGAAGTAAATGGCTGTAAATGCACCAACAACCGCTGGTCCATATTTTGCTACAGGTTCTATTTCCTGGAGTGACTTAAGAGAGACCTTTCGTGCTCAAAATCCTGATGGAACTTTCAATACTGACAACAACCCCATAAGTTCCTCTGATTTGTATAGAGTCACAACTACGACTTTAACAAATCCCATTGTACCCGATTGTACTGAGAATAGAAATAATATCTCACCGGGTGTTGGAGTTCCCGCAAGTGGTACTTATTCGATTTCACGAATTAGAAATGCTATAAAATATTATTTCCTTACTCAAACAGGTAATGACCAAAACCTTGATTTGGATGCAACGCCAAATTATAATAACAATCTGGCGAGAAATATAAGAAAGTTTTTGGATATCCAGGGAACAGTAGGATCTGCTAATGGAAATCCAGCTGCTACTTTTAATGCTCAGTCTTTTAATTTAACTATTCGAATTGCAAATGGTGCGAATGTTTTTGGATTTGGTGGTGGCGGCGGCCCTGGAGAAGGAAGAGCTAATAATTTTGGAGGACAAGATAATCCACAACAACCTGGAGATGGTCAAGCAGGAGGAACTGCACTTTCTGTGAATAGTGCTAGTGGTAATAATAACACCGTATTTTTGTTTCCAACATCAAATGTATATGGTGGTGGCGGAGGTGGTGATGGTGGAGTGAATGGCACACAATCATTCACTGCTCAATATCAAAACCAAGGGCGTGCACAAGGTGTGAGTTGTTTTCCTTTTGGTGGAGGTTTCTTTTGTAGTTGTAATGGTTCTGCTAGTGCAAGTTGTAATGCTACAAAAAGAGCAGGAACAACCGCATATACATCACAGGTTACCAATTCCGTTAGTTGTACGGGGTTTTTTGGTCCAAATAGTTGTGCATGTGATAATTGTAAGGGTCAATTCACAACAACAACTAATATTAATGGAGATACTGGAACAACAGGAAGAGGTTTCAATAATCAAGGTGGTTCATTGGTAAATGGTGGTAACGCTGGAAACGGTGGTGACTGGGGACAAGCTGGAGGTTTCAATGGAAATGGTGGAGCAGCTGGTGCAGCAGTGACTGGAGGAACAGAATTTACATTGACAGGAACCATTAACAACACAACCGTAAGAGGCGCAACCATATAAATAACCCAGATATAATTTGAATTATGAGTGACCAAGGACCATCTATTGATGAAAAGACAAAAAACTTTTTGAGAAGTGCAACTGCCGTTATTCAATCTATGGTGAGAGGTGAGCACCTCTTTTGTACCGAGGAAATTAGAGAGGAGAGAAAATCAATTTGTGAGAGTTGTGATAGAAGAGACGCAATGAAAAACACATGTCTTGAATGTGGGTGTCAACTCTCAATGAAGATTCCTTTTGCAGCAGCAGAGTGTCCAATACAGAAATGGGAAATGGATAGTAAGACTATTGAGGCTGAAGTTCTGAAAAGAGTTCAGAAAGATTGATATAAATAAAAAAAGCAAAGCTAAAGAGTAGATAATGTCACTGTTAAGAGTTGACAATATACAGAATAGGTTTTTAAATAGTGGTCCTATCATTGTTGGACTGACAACTATTGCAGGTAACCTAATTTGTAGTGGTATCACCTCTATCACAGATGGCCTTGTAGTTTCCGCAGCATCCACTACTCAGACCCTTAATGTTCTCGGAACATCAGGATTTAGAAATAATGTTTTCATATCACCAGGAAATTTAACTATTGAATCTGGTGACTTAACACTCACCTCTGGTCAATTCATCGGTGATGGTGTCAGGATTACTGGTATTGTAACCGAAATTGTTGCTGGTGCTGGTGTTAGTATTATCCCAGCAAATGGCAAAGGTTCTGTTACCATTACAGTTCCATTAGCAGGTCAGGCTGGTTACGCTGACACCGCTGGTATCGCCACTGATGTTCAGGGTGGTTCAGCTGGTCAGATTCTTTATCAAGCTGGTGTTGATGACACAGCCTTTGTTGGTGTAGGTACAACAGGTTTCATCCTTCAAGCTAATTTTGAAGGAGCACCAAACTGGACTGAGTTTACAAGTATCAATGTTGCTTACGCTGATAGCGCAGGTATTTCCACAGATATATTGGGCGGTACAGCTGGTCAACTTCTTTTCCAATCAGCAACTGATGAAACTGACTTTGTAGATGCTGGTAATAGTGGTCAGGTACTTATTTCTCAGGGCAATCTTGGTCCTACATTTACCGATAATTTAAACCTTGAAGTTGGATTTGCAGAAGTAGCTGGTGTTGCCACTAATGTCAGTGGTGGATTCATCACAGCTTTCAACTTCAATGTCAGTGGTATTTCTACTGTTGGGTCAGCTCTAAGTGTTGGTGGATATCTTGATGTAAGAGATAATATTAATGTAGAAGGTATTGGAACATTTGTAGGATTTGCCACCTTCGGTAGTGATGTATTTGTATCTGGGGCTCTGACAGTAACATCGCTGACTGTAACTGATGATGATAGCGGTGGTGGCACACTTAATGTTGGTATCCTTTCTGTAAGTAATCAGGCATTTTTCACTGGCATTAGCACCTTTGATAATGGTGTTGACTTTAATGCTGGTATTGATGTTACTGGTATTTCAACTTTTAATAATGAACTACAAGTTGGTGGTGGATTAACGGTCACTGGTATCTCCACCTTCAATAATGATGTTACTATTGATGGCAACCTCACACTCACTGGTGCAGCTAGTACATTTGTTGCTGGTATCACTTCTGTTTCACAATTACTTGTATCACCTGGTGTATCAACATTCCAGGGAGACGCAACATTTAATTCTAATGTTGGTATCGGAACTACGATTGCTAATGGAGCAGCCGACCCTAACAATACTTCAGTTCTGAACGTCGGTGTTGTTACCGCTAACTTCTTCTTTGGTGATGGTAGTGGACTGACAAATCTTGATGGTGTTGAGATACCTAATGTTCTGTTTGTCAATAAGGCAGGAAATGATAATAACTCTGGTATATCAGCAGGTGAAGCAAAACTGACAATCAAGGCAGCTCTGGCAGCTGCGACAGAAGGAACAACTATTAGAGTTGCAGCTGGTCAATACACAGAAGACAATCCACTGGTGATGCCTAAGGAGGTATCTATTGATGGTGATAGCTTGAGAGAAGTATCAATCAGACCAGC
>MDTB01080861.1_pt1 | contig 38516 bp, 31 predicted proteins | sample 811161 | NCBI WGS metagenome assembly MDTB01 (sample SAMN05326650, study PRJNA326480) | marine metagenome | isolation source: seawater | place: Mediterranean Sea | collected 2009 | reverse complement strand
TCCCATTGCCTTATCGGTGATTCAATTGTTGGTTCAGAGTGATTTTGAATTCACGGCGAACGAACAGCGTTTTTCCCTTTCAATTATGCTGGGTATTGCGTTTTCTGCCAATGCTGGAGGAATCGCAACGGTCATTGGAACGCCTCCCAATTCGGTCCTAATTGGACTACTGGAAAATGAATACAACATTCAAATTTCTTTTTTTAAATGGATGTTGATCGGCTTGCCTTTTTCATTATGTCTTATCGGGCTGATCTATTTCTTATTTACCCAAGTTTTGTTTTCAAATACTGGAATTGTATTCAAAACGGATGAAGACGTAATTGCACAACAATTGCAGGAATTGGGTCCTCTTCGTCGGGATGAAAAACACGTTTTAGTGGTTTTCGCATTAATGGTATTCTTTTGGTTGTTTCGAACTCTAATCAATAGCTATATCCCCACACTGGGACTCACCGATACGATTATCAGTGTGGGAGGGGCCATTGCGCTTTTTTCCATCCCAAGTGATTTTCGAAACGATCGTTTTATATTGGAATGGAAAGACACTCAGCGGTTGGCATGGGGAATATTAATTTTATTTGGTGGAGGCTTGGCCTTGGCTAAAGGAATGGCCCAAACAGGGATTGTCTCTGCGATCACTGATGTAATTTCTCAAGCCGATTTTAATGTCTTACTCACTGTTTCACTACTTATTGCATTGATGCTATTCATGACCGAATTGATATCTAACGTGGCCCTTGTTGCTGTCCTGTCCCCTGTAATTGCAGGTATTGCAATGGGATTTGACATCCCCATAATCTACATGCTTATTCCAGTGACCATGGCCAGCAGCTGCGCTTTCATGCTCCCCATGGCCACTCCCCCCAATGCCATAGTATTTGCTAGTGGATATATCAAGGTATCACAAATGGCGCGTGCAGGAGTATTGATTAATTTGTTGGCGATAGTGCTTTTGATTTTACTATACCAGTTTGCACTCCCTTTGGTCTTTTGAGCTAGACTAGAAACTGATATAAATCGGGTTGGTCATTTAAATATTCCCCATAGAAACCTTCGGCTTTCATTCGCGCCACAAGGGGAACAAAATCTTCAGCCGATTTAATTTGAATACCCACCACAGCGGGGGCATTCACGCGACTGTTTTTTTTAGAATATTCAAAAAACGTAATGTCGTCGGTAGGACCTAAAATTTTATTGACAAAATCCTTGAGAACTCCTGAACGTTGCGGAAAGCGGACAATGAAATAGTGTTTAAGGTTTTGATGCAACAAGGCGCGTTCTTTGATTTCGGGAGTACGAGTGATGTCGTTGTTTCCCCCACAAATAAGAACTCCTACCTGTTTCCCTTTAAGCTTAGCTTGGTACTGTTCTATTGCGGATAAAGCCAGGGCCCCGGCAGGCTCGGCTACAATTCCTTCTTTATTGTACAAATCCAAGATCTCCTGACAGATCCGACCTTCCTCAACAATCAAGCAATCGTCTAAGTGAGTCTGGCAAATTTGAAAACTTAATACACCTACTTTTTTGACCGCAGCGCCATCGACAAATTTATCGATGCTGCGCAAAGCGGTTATTTTTTTGTTTTGTAGCGATTGATACATGGAAGGGGCCCCTGCGGGTTCCACTCCAATAATTTTAGTCTGTGGTGAGAGCGCTCTAAAAATGGTTATCATACCAGACACTAGCCCTCCGCCTCCAACAGGAACAAAAATGTAGTCTAAGGGTTTTTTAGCTTGATTGATGATTTCGAGTGCCATCGTTGCTTGCCCCTCTATCACATCCAAGTCATCAAAGGGATGGATAAACGGCGACTGATTTTCCTCCTGAAACTGACGAGCGGCTTTTTGGGAATCATCGTAGGTGTCACCTTCTAGCCGAATACGAACAAATTTACCCCCAAACATCCGAACCTGTTCAATTTTCTGGCGCGGTGTAGGTAACGGCATAAAGACGGTTCCTTTGATTTGTAAGTCTCGGCAAGAAAAAGCAAAGCCTTGCGCGTGATTACCTGCACTTGCACATACCAATCCTTGTTTGCGCTCGGCAGGAGTTAGCGTTACAATTTTATTATAAGCCCCACGAATTTTAAAGGATCGGACTTGTTGCAAATCCTCGCGTTTGAGATACACATCGGCCTCCATCTTCTGTGACCAGCGTTCCAACCATTGAAAAGGAGTCTCCAGTACAACGGAATGCAGTCGCTTTTGGGCTTCTCGAGCTCCCTCAAGGCTTGGCAGTTGCATTCCTTACACAATTTTTTTCATGGCTGTCATAGAAGCGCGAAGCTCATACCCAATCAATTCAACAGGGTGGTAACGAATAATGTCATTGATTTGGATCAATTGTTGGTTATCAACTCCGTTGTCCTGATTGTCCCCATAGGAACTGCCAATTACATCGGTATCGATGGATTTCATAAAGTCTTCCAATAAAGGTTTTGCAGCATGATCGAATAAATAACAGCCGTATTCAGCGGTATCTGAAATCACTCGATTCATTTCAAATAATTTTTTTCTGGCAATGGTATTGGCGATTAATGGGGTTTCGTGCAGTGACTCATAATAGGCCGATTCTTCTTTGATTCCCGAAGCGACCATCGTATCGAATGCCAATTCAACACCCGCGCGAACAAAAGCAATCATCAATACCCCATGATCAAAAAATTCTTGTTCCAAAATCTCCTGATCTGTATTTGCTGTTTTTTCAAAGGCTGTTTCGCCTGTGGCAGCGCGCCAAGTCAAAAGGTTTACATCGTCGTTAGCCCAATCTTCCATCATTGTCTGAGAAAAATGACCCGACATGATGTCATCCATATGTTTATGAAAAAGGGGGGCAAGGATCTTTTTCAATTGCTCTGAAAGTTCAAAAGCTTTCACTTTGGCAGGATTGGACAAACGGTCCATCATATTGGTAATTCCACCGTGTTTAAGTGCCTCAGTGATGGTTTCCCAGCCATATTGGATCAATTTAGAAGCATACCCGGCGTCTATTCCCTTTTCGATCATTTTATCAAAACAAAGGATGGAGCCGGTTTGCAAGACCCCACATAAGATCGTCTGTTCTCCCATCAAATCCGATTTGACCTCAGCAACAAAAGAGGATTCTAAAACACCGGCTCGATGGCCTCCTGTAGCTACTGCATAAGCTTTGGCTTGGGCCAAGCCCTGTCCTTGAGGGTCATTTTCAGGGTGTACCGCTATTAAAGTAGGTACTCCAAAGCCCCGCTTGTATTCTTCACGCACCTCAGAACCAGGACATTTTGGCGCTACCATAATCACTGTTAGATCTTCGCGAACTTGTGTGCCTTCCTCAACGATGTTAAATCCGTGCGAGTAGGATAGAGTCGCTCCTTTCTTCATTAAAGGCATGACCGCTTTCACCACGGAAGTATGGTTTTTGTCCGGCGTTAGATTGATGACCATATCGGCAGAAGGAATCATCTCCTCATAGGTGCCTACTGCAAAGGAATTATCTACCGCATTTTGATAGGACGCTCTTTTATTGTCAATGGCTCCTTGACGAAGCGTATAGGAAATATCCAAGCCGGAATCCCGCATGTTCAACCCCTGGTTAAGTCCTTGCGCACCACAACCCACAATGACAATTTTTTTGCCTTTGAGTTCGGCTACGCCTTCACTAAATTCATCGGTTTTCATAAAACGACATTGCCCAAGTTGGTTTAATTTTTCGCTTAAAGTGAGTTGGTTAAAATAATTAGCCATGTTTATCTTGTTATTTGTTCTTTTTAAAAGTATTTAATATTTCGGAAATCCCCATTTTAGATTTGGTAACAGAGATACGGCCTGAACGGACAAACTGAAGCAGTCCGTAGGGAGCTAAATCGTTGTATAGTTTTTCGGTCTCGTGACGAAAACCCGTTTTTTCAATGACAAAAAATTCGGGAGATACCGTGACAATATTAGCATGACTCTCCTTGATCACATTTTGAATGTGTCGTTCTTCAAACAAAGCGCTGGATTTGACTTTATAGAGGGCTGATTCTTGAAAAATAGTTTCTTCATCTGTATGGTAAAAGGCTTTGATTACATCTACTTGCTTTTCTATTTGCCCTACAATTTTTTTGATTTTTGTTTGTGTCATTTGAACCACGATCACAAAACGGAAGACATTTTTAATTTCCGAAGGAGAGGTCGAAAAACTTTCAATGTTAATGTGACGTTTGAGAAAAATAGCCGAAATACGATTGAGCAAGCCAATGTTATTTTCAGAATAGATTGATATGGTATACAGTTGTTTCTCTTCCATCTTATTCAAGCCTTATGTCTGAAACCGAGGCGCCTGAAGGAATCATCGGAAACACATTATCTTCTTTTTCAACACACACTTCCAGAAAATAGGGCTTTTCTGAGGCGATCATTGCTTGAACAGCTCCATCTAAATCTTCCCGTTTGGAAACCGATTGTGCATCGATATGGTAGGCTTTGGCAATACTGACAAAATCGGGATTGATCATTTCTGTAGAAGCATAGCGCTTGTCAAAAAAGAGCTGCTGCCACTGCCGAACCATCCCCAAGAAATCGTTATTTAAAACGACGATCTTTACTGGAATTTGACCTTGAAAAATAGTTCCCAATTCTTGGATGGTCATTTGATAGCCCCCATCGCCAATCACAGCAACCACTTCCCGTTCCGGAGCACCCATTTTGGCGCCGATGGCTGCTGGAAGCGCAAATCCCATTGTTCCCAGTCCACCCGAGGTAACATTGCTTTTAGATTTGACAAATTTGGCATAGCGACAGGTTACCATTTGATGCTGTCCCACATCGGTAACAATCACGGCGTCGCCTCCCGTATGTCGGTTGATGGCTTCTACTGCCTCTCCCATAGTCAAACCGGTTTTGGTTGGATTCAAATCCTGATGGATTACTTTTTGGTATTCGGTTTTTTGATGTCCCTCAAAAACAGCCAACCATTCTGGGTGGCTATTGGCTATCACCAAAGGAAGCAACTGAGCAAGGCTCTCTTTGCAATCCCCAAGAACGGCTATATCTGCCGTTACGTTTTTATTCACTTCGGCTGGATCAATTTCAAAATGAATGACTTTAGCTTGTTTAGCATAGGTATCTAAACTCCCGGTCACCCGATCGTCAAATCGCATTCCAATCGCGAGTAATAAATCGCATTCATTGGTTAACAAATTAGGACCATAGTTTCCGTGCATTCCCACCATCCCAACATTCAATGGATGAGCAGTAGGTAGGCCCGAAAGTCCGAGTATCGTCCAAGCGGCTGGAATCCCTGTTTTCTCAACCAAGGCTTTAAATTCTTCCTCGGCATTACCAAGCAGTACGCCTTGTCCCCAAACGATCATGGGTTTCTTAGCCGCATTTATCAATTCCGCAGCTGCTACTAGCGTCTCTTTTGTGAGCGTTGGCTTGGGAACATAGCTTCGAATACCTGTACAGGTCTCATAGGAAAAATCGAAAAAATCGAACTGAGCATTCTTGGTAATATCAATCAATACCGGTCCGGGACGACCCGAACGAGCAATGTAGAATGCCTTTGCCATAATTTCTGGAATTTCTTCGGCATGTGTAACTTGGTAATTCCATTTGGTTACCGGGGTGGATATACCAATGATATCCGTTTCTTGGAAAGCATCGGAACCCAATAAATGAGCCGCTACCTGACCAGTGATGCAAACCATTGGAGTAGAATCAATTTGCGCATCGGCAATACCCGTCACCAAGTTGGTGGCACCTGGGCCAGAGGTAGCCATAGCAACCCCAACACGTCCCGAGGTACGGGCATAGCCTTGGGCCATATGAGTGGCTCCTTGTTCGTGTCGGGTTAAGACATGATTGAGTTGGTCTTGGAACTTGAATAATTCGTCATAAATGGGCATAATCGCACCGCCAGGGTAGCCATACACCAAATCCACTCCTTCCTCAAGAAGGCAGCGAATTACAGCTTCGGCTCCCGAAATGTGCATTTTTTTGTTTGTTGTTGCCATAGTCTATTGGTCTGTAACACACCCTTCAGAGGCGGTTGCAACGTTCTTAATATATTTGAACAATACCCCTTTACTAAACTTATAGGGGGGTTGTTTCCATTTTTTTCTTCGATTTTCCAATTCGGCTTCGGATAGAGCCACGTCTAGCGTATTGGCTTCGGCATCGATTGTGATTTCGTCTCCAGTCTCTACAAGACCAATCGGGCCTCCTTCTTGGGCTTCAGGAACAATGTGCCCCACCACAAAACCGTGGGTTCCTCCAGAAAAACGCCCATCCGTAATCAAGGCGACAGACTTTCCCAGTCCCACTCCCATAATAGCAGCTGTTGGTTTGAGCATCTCTGGCATACCCGGGCCTCCTTTGGGACCTTCGTAGCGAATCACTACCACTTCTCCTGCTTGTACCTCCCCTTTTTTGATGCCTGCATTAGCTTCAAACTCTCCGTTGAATACTCGAGCTGGACCCTTAAATAACAAGCCCTCCTTCCCAGTGATTTTTGCCACTGAACCGCCAGGAGCTAGGTTTCCTTTCAGAATTCGAATGTGACCGGTGGGCTTGATGGGAGCCTCCAACGAGCGAATGATGGTTTGTCCTTCTTGTAAGGAGGGAAGGTCTGACAAGTTTTCTGCAAGAGTCTTTCCTGTGACTGTCATACAATCACCATGCAGCAATCCGTTATCCAACATGAATTTTAGTACGGCTGGAATTCCACCTACGGCATGTAGATCTTTCATCAAAAATTTACCGCTGGGTTTCAAATCTGCCAAAAAAGGAGTTGAATCACTAATCGCTTGAAAGTCATCGATTGTCAATTCAATTTCTGCTGCTTTGGCAATGGCCAAGAAGTGAAGGACAGCGTTTGTAGAACCTCCAAGTATGGCAATCAAACGCAGGGCGTTTTCCAATGCCTTCCGGGTAACAATATCTCGGGGTTTCAAATCTTTCTTCAGAAGTTCCAAAAGAGCTTCACCCACTTCATGACACTCCTCATTTTTTTCTTTACTAATCGCAGGGTTGGATGAATTATACGGAAGAGCCATGCCAAGTGCTTCAATGGCAGAGGCCATGGTATTGGCAGTATACATTCCCCCGCAAGCACCCGCACCAGGGCAAGCCTTTTTGATCACACTTTTAAATTCTTTCTCGTCTATGGTTCCTGCCACTTTCTCTCCCCAAGCTTCAAAAGCCGAGACCACATCCAATTCTTTCCCATTGTGGCATCCAGAGCCTATCGTTCCACCGTAGACCAATATACCGGGGCGGTTCAATCGCAACATCGCCATTAAGGCACCGGGCATATTCTTGTCGCAGCCCACTACGGTTACCACTCCGTCGTAGGACATGGCTTGCACCACGGTTTCCACAGAGTCGGCGATTACGTCCCTGGAGGGCAAGGAAAACCGCATTCCGGGTGTCCCCATAGAAATCCCATCACTCACACCAATCGTATTGAAAATCAAACCCACCATTTGATCAGCAGGCATGCCTTTTTTAATTTGCTCCGACAATCCATTGAGGTGCATGTTGCAGGGGTTACCCTCATAGCCGGTACTGGCAATCCCAACGAGCGGCTTTTGAAAATCATCTTCTGTCAAACCAATAGCATGCAGCATTGCCTGTGCAGCGGGTTGCGTTGGATCTTGTGTGACCTGGTGGCTGAATTTTGTAAGATTATTCATAGATTATTACGAATTTAAAGGCACTCGTGGGCTTGTGGCACACACATCCTAAAGTTGTATTACATTCAATGGGGGAATTATCAACATAACTAATTGAAAAAGAATGGATTGATAGATATATTTTCACACAGTCAATCTGCGGGAAAAAAACAACTTCCCCTGCTCCTGTTTTAATTAAATAACAAAATTAGACACATTTTCCCAGAGTTGGCGATATTTGTTTAAAAATTGGAAATGAAAAAGCGAAGTGTTACTGATGCCATTCGCCACAGAAGATCGGTTCGTATTCAAAGCGATCGACCCATTGAAGCTCCTTTGGTAAAAGCCTGTATTGAGAATGCCACCTTAGCCCCCAATAGTAGTAACATGCAATTATGGGAATTCTATCACATCACGAGTGCGACTGCTAAAAAAGAAATACGCGCAGCCTGCTTCAATCAATCGGCAGCCAAAACAGCCCAACAATTGGTGATCCCTGTCGTGCGAATGGACCTGTGGGAAACCCGATTGAAAGCCCTAAAACAAAATTTGATCGACCAATTTGAATCGGCCGAAGAAAGAAACTCTGAAAAAGAAGCCAAAGCCCTCGCTTATTTGGAAAAAGACCTACCCAAAGTGTACCAAAAAAAATCATGGTGGACGACTCGAAAAGAACAAAAAGAAGTCGTGAAAAAAGGGAAATCGAAAGCCGTTTATCGAGAAATAGGTGCTGAAAATTTGCGAATCATAGGGCATAAAAGCGTAGCCTTGGCGGCACAAAATTTTATGGTCAGTATGGCCGAAATAGGTTATGACACCTGTCCCATGGAAGGTTTTGATTCCGAACGGATAAAAGAACATTTGGCCCTTCCACCTGAGGCAGAAATTTCTATGGTTATCGGTTGTGGAATCCGCGCCGAAAATGGTATTTATGGCCCTCAATTTCGACTGCCCTTGGAAAAAGTCTATTTCGAAAAATAAGCCTCACTCCACAAAATGCAATTTAAAGGGAGTCCCAGTTGTCTGCTGGGCCAGAAAATTCATTTCCTGTTGATCTAAAGACAGAACCCTTAGGTAGCCCCCAGTCACTTGGCCGTCAGCCATGGCCACGGTCAATCCTCCTGCGGTAGTCAATTGAATCGTGCCCGGGGGAATCACCCCACTCAACGGCTGAAAGTCTAAAGCACTCACAGAGCCTTCCAAACGATAACCCATTCGGTTGTTGCTCCCTATTACAAATTGCGTTTTTTTTAATTCACTTTGCAGTTTTAGGGGACATTGATCCCAATCGATCCCTGGCCGTACCCGGAGAAACTTACGTTCTTCTAATGAATCGGCCTCCTCTTGATTCTTAGCAAGCAAGGGATCGGGGAAGGACAGACTGGAAAAAAATGGCAATTGATCTCCTTTTTCCAAGCGTCCACTGGGCGTAATAGGTGCAAATTGAGACGCACTCCCCAGATACTTTCGGCATTGCAAGCCACCCAAAAAGGACAGGTAGGCTCGGGCTCCTTTTTCTATTTTTCCGATTCGAAGTAGATCGCCCAAGTCACACAGAAAAGGAAGGCCCATCGGTTGCTCCTTGTCATTGTGAAATAAAGAAAGAGGCGCACCGCTCGCCGCCACCCATACAGGGTCATTGAAGAGAAGTGTGGGGCCCGATAGGGTAATTTCCAAACTCGCCAAAGCAGGGACATTTCCTACGATCCGATTCGCAAAATTAAAACTGGCCCTGTCCATGGGACCAGACAAGGGGACTCCCTTGGAACGCCAGCCCGGTCGGCCACAATCCTGTATACTGGTATAAAAACCCGATTCAATGACTTTACAATACGATTTTTTCATCTTGGTAATTCGGTATGTACCTTGGCTTGGTCTTTAGTTTTTTATAGGTGTGAGCATCCACTTCTTTCCATTGAATCGTATCGCCTGGCTCCAAAAGAAAAATGGGTTTGCGGTTGCGATCAAAGAGAGAAACAGGGCTAAGCCCGATGATCTGCCAGCCCCCAGGACTGTTCTGTGGGTAGATGCCTACATAGCGTTCTCCAACAGCCACTGCTCCCACGGGAACTTCCAGTGCGGGTTTTTCCTTCCGTGGTAAGTGAAGCGAGGACGGCAAGCCTTGTAAATAGACAAAGCCCGGTTGGAAGCCATAGAATTGCACCTTGAGAATGTGACTGAGAAAAGCTTCCCAATAAGCAGCAATCGCTTGGGTATCTCCCTTGAAATAATCCTCCAAATCATGACTCGTTTCCGCGCTTTTGTAGAATGGAAATTCCCACTTTTTATAGGAAAATACGGAACGTTGGGCAGTGGCAGCCCAGGTTTTTTCTAAAGCAGTTTTCAAATCATCATCGGTGACCTCTTTGTTAAGTAAAATCAAAAAACCACGAGGCTCGGTAATGGTCTCATTCAAAACTTTGCTCAGGCTATCTTTCAGTGCAAGCACCCAGGCTTGCAATTGCAACATCTGCTCTTGCCTATCCACCGGTGTTTCCAAATGGACAAAATATTGTTTGGCGTTTGAAAAATGGAGTGTGTATCTCATCTGAGTGCCATTTGAGCCAGGACTTGAGCGTGCTGTAAGGCCTGCGGTGTGTCACTGTGTAAACAGACTGTTTGACAATGTCGAATTAGAGTTTGGCCCGTATCGGTTACTGCCTCCCCTTTACAAAGGCTTTCGTATTGTGCCACTATCGCCTCCGTAGTCGTTAGTACTGCAGCGGGCTGAGAGCGAGACAGCAATGCTCCCGAATCGATATAGCGGCGGTCTACAAACCCTTCCTCCCAAACAGAAAATCCCGCTTTTTGAAGCTGTTTCACCCAGGGGCTCCCTGCTAGCGCATAAACAATTCCTGAAAAAGATAGGTTTTGCAAGACTTCGATTACTTGTTCTCCCAGTTCACTATTATTAGCTAGGTCATTGTACAATGCGCCGTGCGGCTTTACATGATGCCATGCGGCGCCTACCATGTCCAAGCTATTTTGAAACAAGCGGAGTTGGCTAAAAAGGGCTCTTTGCAAATTGGCCTTTGAAAGAGAAAGCGATCGCCGGCCAAAATGTTCTCGATCGGGATAGGACGGATGTGCCCCGATATGAACCCCTTCTGCCAAGGCCCATTGCATCACTTGCAGAAGCAGCTCAGGAGAACCAGCATGGCCACCACAGGCAATATTGCAGGAGTCTACCCAACGCAATAATTCCCGGTCCCAGGCACCGCCCTCCCCCAAATCCACGTTTCTATCCATAGAAACCACAAGATAGAAGGAATTTCTTTTTTAAGAGGGAACGAAAAAGTAAAATTTGGTTTAATACAATAGACAAGGTTTCTTTGTGGGATGTTAACCATTGAGGCTATATAATTCAAACAAGCGTTTACCTTCAATTGGTGGTGGCTCCAAGGCTTTCAGCATCGCAGCAGTTTGGGGATTTCCTTTTTTCAGTATCTTCCTATACCCAAATTGCAACCCCATGAAATACTTTCTACTATCCCTTTTGCTGGTGGGTCCACTCAGCGCACAGATTCGCAGCGAACGCCATCTCTTCCACACGCGCTATTATGAAGGAGACCGCCAGCTTAGCCCTGCCCAACTGCGACAGCGATTGGAAAGCAATCCATCCAGCGTACAATGGGCCCAGCAAGCCCGTCGCCAACTGCGCCCTGCCCGATGGCTCCAAGACGCTGGGGCCTTGGTCTTGGGCGTACAAACCGCCCACTGGGTGAGCAACGGCAACACCCCCAAATGGCAATGGTCCCTCCCGGCCCTAGGGGCGTTGGGCTTTAGTATTTCACTCGAAAGAAAAGGCCGAATGAAACAGCAACAAGCCCTGCAGCGGTTTAATCAACAATTCAAGAACAAAGAATGACCAATTTACACCCTACCCTCAATAGTAAATGCTAAGTGTGCCTGGTAGTATGCGTTGCGACCGATTGTTGGTATTGTTTGGTGCTAATTTTTAAAGTAAAAACACCCGAAGGTGTTTTTTATTAGAGCAACCACAATTCTTAGACATTACCTAGCTTTCCCGCCTAAAGCGAAATCACCCCAGCAGAACCAACCCTTTTTGTCAGGGCTTTCTCACAACTGGGTCAACGTCTTGAATGCCAAACCCACAAAGACAAGAAATATGCCCCCCAAAAGAAATCGTAGGATCCAAGTACCTTTGGTTTTTCTCACCAAATAGATTAAGAATAAAGCGATAAAAGGCAACAACAGGGCATTGGCGATTTGTGCCCATTGAATGAGTTGAGTGGGGGGCAGCTCTAAGCTGAGGGATGCCAAACCAAAACCAAGCACGCCCAGAGCCACCCCTTTGGTTTTCCTTGAAACGGAGGACCAACCCAGGGTCTCCTGCACGACAAAACCCGCTGCCAGGGGCGCTGTGAGTGCCGAGCTGAAGCCCGCAGCAAAGAGTCCAAATCCGATGAGATACTGAGCGACTTCCCCGTAAAGTGGCACTAGGGCTTGTCCCAAATCCGCTGCCGTGCGCAACTCTCTATTTCCCACCGCTGAGGCGGCTATCACAATACTCAAGGAGATGCAACCGCCCAGTACAATTGAGATCAAGGTGTCTTTTTTAAGGGCAGCCAAGCTGCTGAAGGTGGCTCTCTTTTTTACCAAAGCGGCATGCAGGAAAAGATTGTAGGGAACGATCGTGGTACCCACTAGGGCCAGCATCGTCCACAAAGAGTCTTCTGGGATTATTGGATAAAACAGCCCAGAGAGCAGCGCTTCCATCGACGGACGCACCCAGAAAGCAGTGATCACAAAGGAGAGGCTCATCAAGAGCACCACTGCAAACAGTAGATTTTTGATCCACCGGGGCTTCCCAAACCACAACACAATCGCCAACCCCAAACCCACCCCGCTTAGTGAAAGGGTTTTATAAAGTCCTGTAGCAAGGAACTCAGCTGGAAAAAAGGGAGTCAAGCCCAGCAAAGCTCCCGATACATTTCCTGCTTCATAGGCGGCATTACCCATAAAAATTGCCCAAACAATCCAGCCCAGTAGAATATTGCGAAGCCCCATACTGGGGGTATGGCTATGCACCAGTTCCACCAAGCCCTGCCCTGTTTCCCAACTCAAGCGTGCCACCAGAGTTTGTAAAAACCCTGTGAGGACCAAGGAAAGCAATAGGGCCCAAAGCAAACTGAGTCCAAAACCTACTCCTGCTAAGCTACAAGCTGTTAAAGTACCCGGACCGATAAAGGCCGCTGTTATTAAGATACCGGGGCCAATACGAAAACGTGCCATAGGCGTATTTTTTACGTCATCAAAGTAGCTAAATTATCCCAACCAACCGTCCCGATCCAAACTGCGGTATTGAATGGCTTCGGCAATATGGTCGGTGTGAAGCTGAGTGGCTCCCTCCAAATCGGCCAAGGTACGGGCTACCTTGAGGATCCGGTCATAGGCTCGAGCTGAGAGTCCCAAGCGCTCCATGGCTTCTTTTAATAAGGCAGTGGAGGATGCGTGTAAGACACAATGCTTTCGGATTTGGCGTGCACTCATTTGGGCATTGTAATGGATGCTTTGATAGATTTGAAAGCGATCTGTTTGAATGGCTCTTGCTGCGTTTACACGCGCTCGAATGCATTCAGAAGATTCGCCTTTATCGGCGGCGGATAGTTTGTCAAAAGGCACGGGTTCTACTTCAATATGCAGGTCTATTCGATCCAACAAGGGTCCCGATATTTTTCCTAAATAACGCTGCATTTCTTGCGGGCTACTGCTCCCTTTTTCTGTGGCAAAATATCCCGAAGGACTTGGGTTCATGCTAGCTACTAACATAAAAGAACTAGGATAGGTGACAGTGAATTTTGCCCGAGAGATGGTCACTTCACGGTCTTCCAAGGGTTGTCGCATCACTTCCAAAACGGAACGCTTAAACTCGGGCAATTCGTCCAAAAACAACACCCCGTTGTGCGCCAAAGAAATCTCCCCAGGTTGGGGATATTGGCCCCCACCCACCAGAGCCACATCCGAGATGGTGTGGTGAGGTGCTCGAAAGGGTCGCAGACTGATTAATCCCTGTTGGGTGTTTCGTCCCACAACGGAATGGATTTTTGTGGTTTCCAATGCCTCTTTTAAAGTCATGGGTGGCAAGATAGAAGGCAGCCGCTTGGCCAGCATAGTTTTTCCAGCCCCAGGGGGTCCAATCAGGATAATATTGTGACCGCCGGCCGCTGCTATTTCCATACATCGCTTCACTGTTTCTTGCCCACGTACGTCAGAAAAATCGTATTCCGGGTATTTGAGTTGCTGTGCAAATTGGGTACGCGTATCAATGCGTAAGGGGGCTAGGGGTTTTGTCCCTTTAAGAAAATCAACAACCTCACGAAGATGGGTCACCCCATAAACGTTGAGACGGTTTACGATTCCGGCTTCGGCTGCATTTTGCTTGGGAAGGATAAAGCCTTTCAGGCCCGCTTGTTGGGCGTAAATGGCCATGGGCAGGGCTCCTCTAATCGGACGAATGCTCCCATCGAGTGCCAGTTCCCCCATGATCAGATAATCGGCTAGCTCTTCATCAGGAAGTTGACCCGAAGCGCCTAGGATTCCTACCGCCAAAGTCAAATCGTAAGCCGATCCTTCTTTGCGTTGATCGGCTGGGGCCATGTTGATTGTGATTTTTTTACCTGGAAACTTAAATCGGTTATTTTGGAAAGCAGCAGCGATCCGGTAGTTGCTTTCTCGTACGGCATTGTCGGGCAAGCCGACCAAGTGATAGCCGATACCAGTGTCAATATTAACTTCGATAGTGATGGGTTGAGCTTCTACGCCCAAAACGGCGGCGCCGTGGAGTTGAACCAGCATAAATAAGTATTGGGTGACTTAAATATATAAAGTTTCCTAAAAAGGAATAAACCTTAAATGCTTAGTCGCAGCCCCCCGTATAAAAAACGTCCAGGAGCGGGTTCATAAAAACGATTCCCAAAGGCATTTAGTCGGAGGTTGTCTGAATAGCGAGCATCAGTGAGGTTTTGTACTCCAAAAAACAACTGGGCTTGCGGCCAAATGGGTAAGGGTAAGGCGGCATCTATATGCCAAAGGCTCACTGCAGCTTCCATGGCTGAATTGGCATCGTTAGCATAGATTTTTCCACGATGAGCAGTAGAAATCCGAAGGCTCACCCCTTGAGGTACTTGATACAGCAATTGCCCTTGCAATAGCTGCTGCGGTATGCCAGGCAATCGATTGTCAGAATAGTCGGCATTGGAGGTTTGGTAGTTGCTGTATTGAAAGTCGGAATAGGTGTAGTTGAATTGAAATTGCCAGCGGTTTGCCCAGCGAACTTGGTAGTGACTTTCTATCCCACGCCGAAAAGAACGCCCTGCATTACGGTAGAAATTTCGCCCTGGAAAAGCGGCTTCCTCATAGGGAACCAATTCATTGCGACTATTTACATAGTAGAAACTCAATGAAAATTGCTGTTGGGTTTGGCGCCATTCATACCCCAACTCATAGGTCTGGGCTTCCTGCGGTTTAAGCTGGCTGTTGAAGCCTCCTTGACCTGTAGGATTGGCGGAAAGCTCACTGAGTACGGGCGTTTCGTAACTACTTGCAGTATTGATAAATAAATGGTGCTTCGAATGCAAAGAATAGTTGATCCCAAAGCTGTAATTCCAGGCTGGCAAGAGCAGGGCATCTGAGTCTGCCCCGTCAGAGAGGAATCGGTCGTCTACTGCCAAGCGATTGCGGTCGTAGCGGAGTCCTCCCAAAAGGGTCCATGCTTTCCATTGCAGGTCATTGAGCAGCGAAATTCCTCCATGTGAAAATTGTTCTTTTTGGTCTAAGGTCGCCTCACCCACAGCCCCACTCAAATTCACAAAGCGACGGCGCAGATCGTTTTGTTGTGCACCTTCTATTCCCAGACGAAGCCTGTTTTTTGTGGTATTACCTTCTGAAGTATGCTGAATGCTTCCTCCAAAACCAGCATAGTTTCTCGTCAAATCTATGACACCACCATTGCCGAAAGGCAAGCGTCCAAAAAAATCCCGATGGGAATAGAACCCGTAGCTAGTAAAGCGCCATTGGTTATGTGTGGCTTCCCAAGAAGCCCCTAATTTCAATTGGTCTACGCTTTCTCCGGCTTGGAAGTCCACATTGCGCTGTCGGGCTTGTCGGCGATTCATTTGCACAGCTTCCTCTGTGATCCCCCCTGGGTCTTTGGCTTCGGGACTGTGGGCATAATTAACCAAAAAAGTAAGCTGACTCTCTGGCTTGAGTTGGTGCTTCACTTTGAGGTTGAAACCCAAGTTTTCAAATTGGCTGTAGTCGCGGTAGCCTTCCTGTTTCATCTGCCCCAAATAACCCATCACTAGCGTTTTCGTGGCTTGGTAGGATCCTTGTAGTTGGATGTTCTGAAAACCAAAACTCCCAAAAGACAGTGAGGGTTTGAGACGATTGGATTCCAAACGATCTAAGGTCGTGATTGCAATAACGCCCCCAGAAGCATTGCCATAGAGGCTTGCAGCACCTCCTCGTATCAATTCAATTTTATCGATTAGCCCTAGATTGAGATTATCCACTTGGCCTTGTCCGTCGGGGGTGGTTTCGGGAATACCGTCCACCACCAGTTTGATGCCTCGAATTCCAAAAGCAGAGCGAGCGCCAAAACCCCGGATGGCTACGCGCAAATCTTGAGCAAAGTTATTGGCATTCAAACTAAAAACTCCTGGAAATTCTTGAAGGTATTCTGCCAAGCTTAGCTGTTGTCGTTGCCCTTGGGTGGAACTGAAGTTGCTTTGTGAAACAGAAAAAGGCAATCGCTGGGCTTTTTTTTGAATGCGAAAAGCGGAGACTGTGATGCTGTCGAGCGCAATAGTCGTAGAGCTACTGGTCTGTCCCATAATCCCTAGGGGTACTAGGGCGATCCATATTATTCTTGAAATGCATCCCATCCTTGCTGAAGCCATCGTTTAAAGGTTTGTATATCAGTATACTGAATGGGACTATTTAAAAGTTTTTCTTTTGCAGTTAGAAGTACATAAAAGGGTTGGGATGCCGATTGGAAGTTGACCGCTTGAAAGGCGGCCCATTTTTCTCCTACCGTATCGATGGACCGGACTCCGCCATTGGGGTTGGGCATGTCAAAGGATTCTTCTTCCGTCAAAGGAGTACGATCGTCTACATAGAGGGAAATCACAATGTAATTTTCATTCAACAGAGAAAAAACTGTTGGGTTCGACCATACTGTTTCTTCCATTTTACGGCAATTGATGCAAGCCCAGCCTGTAAAGTCAAGCAGCATAGGTTTATTGGCAGCTAAAGCCGCACGACGACCTTCTTCAAAATCTTTGTAACATTCCAAGCCCAAAGGGCAATCTGAGGCTTGAGATTGAAGGGAGTAAAATTCTGGGGGTGGAAACCCGCTGAGCCCTTTGAGTTTGTTCTCTTGAGAAATCAGTCCATTGCCCAAATAAATTGTAACGGACAGTGCTAGAAAGGCAGCAAATACACGTCCACGACTCCGGTTCCTTTTGCTTTCTCCAGGGAAACGAAACACGCCAAATAAATAGAGTGTCAGCCCTAGGGCAAGGAGGGTCCAAATTCCCACAAAGACCTCTCGTTTCAATACTCCCCAATGCGCCACTAAATCGGCATTGGATAAAAACTTTAGGGCTAAGGCCAGTTCCAAAAACCCAAGTACCACTTTCACCGTAATCAACCACCCTCCAGATTGGGGAATGGCCTGCAACCATTTGGGAAAGAGCGCAAAGAAAGCAAAGGGAAAAGCCAAAGCCGTTCCAAAACCTAGCATCCCATAAGTCAGTTGCAGGGCACCGTTAGAGGTGCTGAGTGAGCCAGCAAGCAAGGATCCCAATATGGGTCCCGTACACGAAAAAGATACTAGAGCCAAGGTGAGTGCCATAAAAAAAATACCCCCCGCACCCGACCATTGTGAAGCGGAATCAGAACGATTGGTCCAGCGGCTGGGTAGGGTGAGTTCGAAATAGCCAAAAAAGGAAAAAGCAAAAGCCACAAAAACAACAAAAAACACCAAGTTTAAAGTGATGTTGGTTGCAATCGTATTCAGAAATTCAGGATTGAGATTATCAATCAAATGAAAAGGCACACTCAAGAATCCATAAATCAATACGATAAAGAAGCCATATAACAGGGCCTGTAAACTTCCGTTTTGAGACGGTTCTTTTTGGTTTATGAAATAAGAAACCGTAAGGGGAATCATCGGGAAAACGCAGGGTGTTAATAAAGCGAGAAGCCCTCCTAAGAGTCCAAGACTAAAAATACGCCAAAAGCCCGAATCGGAAGCGGCAATCTCATCTTCCAAGAGTGCAGTATTTTGAAGATTTAATTGCAAAGAATTTATACGTTCATTATTGTAGTCACTAAAGCTGGTTGCCTCTACGATAATCTCACCTGACCGTGCGAGTTGAAAAGTCTCAGTTCGAAAAATGCAGAGCTTGTCATCGCAGGCTTGATAATTAATTTCGCCTTGAATTCGATCGCTGATATTCGAAGCAAATTGAAACGTTTGAGTGAAGATGGCTTCCTTTTCAAAATAGGTGAGATCCATTTCAAAAACAGGGTCAAAGGCGGTCTTGCTTTCCGATTCTTCTACGGAGCCCAACAGACGAATTTCTTCCTTGGTTTTGGTATAGATAAATTCGGTTGGAATTGCTCCTTCTGGATTGGAGAATTGGGAATACAAATGCCAGTTTTCATCTAGGGTTGCTCGATGCTGTATTTGGTAAGTGATGCTGTCGATTGCCTTTAGCTCATGTGACCATTTTACAGGGGTTTGAGCCACCACCACACTTGCCCAAAAAAGAAGAAACGAGGCTAAAATCTTTTTCATTGAGTAAAGGTAAGTAAAACTCCTTCAGAACTTTTTGGAGCACACACAAATTTTCGGTTGCAGCGTTTGCCCACTACCCATATTACTTCTTGTTCTTTGCAAAGCAACCATTGGTTCTCTTTTTGCTGCTGAGAATATTTTTCATCCTTGAAGTATTTACTAATGGATTTTTTTCCCGTCATACCCGTGGGATAGAAAAAATCGCCTTGTTGTCGGCGGCGCAGCTGAAGGGGAAAATGAATTTGACGGCTATCCAAATAGGCTTGGTGGGGTTCCAAAAGAGTGGGTGGAACAATGGTCTGTTCAATACTTAAGGGAAGTGATTCTAGATCGGCCCAATTGCGAAGGGAATAACTGATCCATTCTTTGGATTGAGTGCGTTCCAATTGCAGGTGTTGGCGTTCACGCTGCAGCTTATGAGTTTCAGAAAATAGTGCTTTCCCGGAAGTTGCTCCCAATAATTTTTCTACTTCCTTGGCATGAAAGCCAAAGGGAGAAAAAAGTTCATGGGATAAAAACGCTAGGTGGGAGTGCTTCTGTAGAGGGGTCACCTCCACCCGAATTCCTTTTGTGGTTTCTTTCCAATACTGTTTTTTCCATTGTGCAATCCCATCGGTGACAAAAGCCTGTTGTTGCGTATTCCAATTAAGTGTCTTCTGAAATTGAGATGCCCATTGCGGATATTCTTTCACCAAAGCTAGAGTTATATGATGGCGTACTCGATTTCGTTGATAGGTATCCGTTGCATTGGAGCTATCTTCACACCAATTTAAATTTTGAGTATGGGCATAGTCTATAATTTGTCTTTTGGTAAATGGCAATAAAGGCCGTTGCACTTTTCCCTGTTGGTGGGGAATCCCTAACAGACCCTTAGGCCCTGTAGCACGCAAGCTATTCATTAAAAAAGTCTCCAATTGATCGTTGAGATGGTGGGCTGTAAGTATGGCATCAAACTGATGTTCATTGGCCAATTGGTCGAACCATTGGTAGCGCAACTCCCGCGCTGCCATCTGTATGGAAAGGCCTTTATCATCGGCATACTTTTGAGTTTCAAAATAATGGTTATAAAACGGGAGCTGGTGTTGCTGAGCCCAATCTTCGAGAAAAAGAATTTCTCGATCGGCTTCTTTTCGCAATTGAAAATGACAATAGGCAATAGAAAAAGGAATCTCAAGGCGCTTCAATAAATCTGATAATACCATACTGTCTACTCCTGAACTATTGGCTATCAGTACATTCTGGCCAAATAAATCAGGGAATTTATTACGGATATGTAATTCAAACTCCTTTTTCACATATCAAAATTACGGAATTATCAATGCTTTTGAAGCCATGGTGAAAGAATGATAAAAATCTAGTGGTATTTGGAAAAGAAGCAACAATGCCTTTATATTTGCACTGTGCAAACACGCGTTATACATACACAATATACTTTTCCGGTTCGTCGCCCGCGTCGTCGCCCCTTGGGGTAATCTCTCTATTATGGGAACTTAGGTGCGTCCGGTTCTTTACTCGTCCTTCTCAATTTTTTTTATCATTCAATCCCTCCCAATGGAGATTTTAATTGCACGTTCAAAACATATAAAATACGCCCAAGCCATCAGCGAAGAAATTGATGCTTCGGCAAAAGTTCGCGGAACTGGAATCGCTCGTAGGTCCCCAGAATACATTGCTTCCAAAATGGAAAAACAGCAGGCTATTATTGCCCTTTCCGAGGGGCAAATTGCTGGTTTTTGCTACATTGAAGTTTGGGGACAAGGCCAGTATTTGGCCCATTCAGGTCTTATTGTTTTTCCAAAATATAGAGGAAATGGCTTGGCCAAAATCATTAAGAAAAAAAACATTAGAGTATTCACAAAAGTGCTATCCTGAAGCCAAAATATTCGGTATTACTACGGGGAAAGCCGTCATGAAAATCAACTCGGACTTGGGTTATAAACCCGTTCACTTTTCGGAACTCACCGACGATTTGGAGTTTTGGAAGGGGTGTCAAAGTTGTAAAAACTACGATGTATTGATCCGAACCGAACGAACCATGTGCCTGTGCACAGGTATGCTCTATGAAGGACCCAAAAAAGGAACGTCTAAAAAATCAAATTGGAAAAAGCTTTTTTCCACTAAAAAACGATCATGAAAAAACTTGTATTGGCCTATAGTGGCGGTCTCGATACTTCTTACTGCCTGAGAAGTCTTTCCCAAAAAGACTTTGATGTTCATGCTGTAAGTGTAAATACGGGAGGCTTTAGCCCAGAAGAAGTCAAAGAAATGAAAGTCAAAGCACTCGCTTTGGGTGCTTCCCATTATGAGAATATTGATGCTTTGGATAGTTACTACCTGCGTATTGTGCAATTTCTCTTGTATGGAAATATTCTTCGTAACGGTACCTACCCTTTATCCGTATCCGCAGAACGAATTGTTCAGGGCTTAGATATTATAGCCTATGCCCAAAAAATTGGAGCAGACGCGATTGCACACGGAAGTACAGGTGCAGGCAATGACCAAGTGCGTTTTGATATGATCTTTCAAATCCTGGCCCCAAATATTGAAATCATCACCCCCATTCGCGATCAGCAATTATCCCGACAAGAAGAAATTGACTATCTGAAAAAAGAAGGTTTTGAAATGTCTTGGGAGAAAGCAAAGTACTCCATCAACCAAGGTCTTTGGGGAACCAGTGTGGGCGGAGCCGAAACGCTTACCTCACACCAAAACTTACCTGAAGAGGCGTATCCATCCCCATTGGTGCGAAACGATTCTCTAAAAATAGAAATCACTTTTGAAAGAGGACAGGCCGTTGCTATAGACGGTAAGGAAGACTCCCCTGTTGCTGTCATCCAACAGCTGCAAGCCCTTGCTGCTCCATTTGCTATCGGCCGCGATATTCATGTGGGCGACACCATTGTGGGTATCAAAGGGCGGGTGGGCTTTGAGGCAGCCGCCCCAATTATATTAATCAAAGCCCATCAATTGCTGGAAAAACATACCTTAAGTAAATGGCAACTTTTCCAAAAAGAACAGCTGGGTCAATTCTATGGTATGCAACTCCACGAAGGACATTATTTGGATCCTGTGATGCGGGATATAGAAGCCTTTCTTTTGTCCAGTCAGCAAACCGTTAGTGGTCGTGTTGCTGTACAGCTTCACCCCTACCGATTTGAGCTGGAAGGCATTCGTTCCGATAACGATCTGATGCAAGCCAAGTTTGGCAGCTATGGAGAAATGAATACGGCATGGAACGCCGAGGAAGCCAAAGGTTTTATCAAAGTGCTGGCCACCGCATCTAAAGTGTATCACTCTGTAAATAAAAAACTATGAAAAAGGTTGGCATCATAGGAGGGTCTGGAATCACTGGAGGTGAATTGATTCGCTTGGTTTTAAATCATCCTTGCTTATCTCTGGACTTTGTCTACTCTACCACCCGCCCGGGAACACGCTTAGCAGAAACGCATTCAGATTTGTTGGGACAAACAACGCTTTGTTTTTCCGATAAGGTAAATCCCGAAGTAGAAGCGGTTTTCCTGTGCTTGGGGCACGGCCATTCCAAGCCTTTTTTGGAGGCACACCATTTTAGTGATACCACTGTGATTATTGACTTGAGTAATGAATTCCGCCTCCAAAAGGAAGCGAACTTCCAGAGTGAGTCATTTGTCTATGGTTTGCCAGAGTATCAAAGAGAACGAATTCAACAAGCCCGTTGCATTGCTAACCCAGGGTGTTTTGCCACGGCCATACAGCTAGCCTTGCTCCCTTTGGCTCATCATCAATCGATAAACAATTCGGTTCATATCAATGCAGTGACTGGCAGTACGGGAGCCGGTGTGGGACTGAGTCCTACCACACACTTCAGTTGGCGGAATCAGAATGTGAGTTGGTACAAACCCTTTACGCACCAGCATTTGGATGAAATTGAAGAGACCTTATTTTCTAAGCAAGAGGCTCGAGAACTTCTCTTCCTCCCCCAACGAGGAAACTTTACCCGAGGGATTTTTGCCACTGCTTACACTCGTTATGATGGCAGTCTTCAGGAGGTACAAGACTTGTTTGAAAACTATTATGAAAACCATCCTTTTACACAGGTCTCCCAAAAAGAGGTGCATCTAAAACAAGTTATCAATACCAATCAATGCCATATCCATTTGCACCAACACCAAGACTACTTACTCATTACTTCTGTGCTCGACAATCTTCTAAAAGGAGCTTCGGGCCAAGCCCTGCAAAACCTTAACTTGATTATGGGTTGGGAAGAAACTCTAGGGCTTCAACTAAAAGCAACCCACTATTAATTTTTCACTTATGAGAATCGCTATTATCGGAACTGGAAATTTAGGACTCAGCATTGCCAAAGGCATTGTATTGAACCAAACGCACACTTCTCTCTATTTAACCAAACGCAATCTCGCTGCCATTGAGAAATGGAAAGACTATGAAGCAGTGACACTAACAACCGACAACAGAGAAGCGGTTCAGAATTCGGATATTCTCATTTTTGCAGTACAACCCAATCAATTGGAAGAAATTCTAACAGAGGTTAGGGATTTGTTTACTGAAAAGCATGTATTGATATCTACCATCACAGGATTTAAAATCAGCAGAATGGAGGGTATTGTAGGGGCTGATTATCCGATTATCCGTTCCATGCCTAATACAGCTATTGCTGTTGGAAAGTCCATGACCTGCCTCTGTTCCAACACCAAGGGAGAAAAAAGAGTCTCTATTGCCGAAGCCATTTTCAATGCATTGGGAACCACCATTGCCATTGAAGAAGAACATATGCAAGCAGCTACTGTAATTTGTGCCAGTGGAATTGCTTTTTGGATGCGATTGATTCGTGCTACTACCCAGGGAGGTGTTCAGCTTGGTTTTGATGCTGAAATTGCCATGAAAATGTCCATGCAAACCGCTTTGGGGGCAGCGAGTCTATTAATTGAAACAAACTCCCATCCCGAACAAGAAATCGATCGAGTGACCACGCCTAGAGGATGTACAATCACGGGCTTAAACGAAATGGAACACCAAGGTTTAAGTAGTTCTCTGATTAGAGGGCTCAATGCATCCTTTGAAAAAATCAATGAAATTTCAAAATCATGAAGCTATTTGAGGTCTATCCGCTGTATGATGTCCAGCCCACTCGTGCAAAGGATGTCTATGTGTATGATGCTGAGGGAACCGCTTACTTAGACCTCTACGGAGGGCATGCGGTGATTTCAATTGGGCATAGCCACCCACACTATGTTCAGAGTTTACATGAACAACTGGACAATATCGCTTTCTATTCCAATGCCATTCAAAATCCTTGGCAACAAAAATTGGCTGATGCCATAGGCGAACATTCCTGTCTGCACGATTACCAGCTTTTTATGTGTAGCTCTGGAGCAGAAGCCATTGAAAATGCATTGAAGATGGCTTCATTCCATACTGGTAAAAAACGTGTATTAGCTTTTAAAGGAGCTTTTCATGGACGGACCTCAGCCGCTGTAGCCGTAACCGATAATCAAAAAATTATCGCTCCTCTGAATGCACAGCAAGCCGTTTGTTTTGTCCCTTTTGAGGATCATCAAGCGGTAGAAAAAGAGCTTCAAAAAGGAGACGTGTGTGCTGTGATTTTTGAACCCATTCAAGGCGTTGGTGGCTTGGATACTCCTTCCAAGGAATTTATTATCCAATTGGAACGTTTGTGTCAACACTATAATACCTGTCTAATTGCCGATGAGGTTCAGTCTGGCTTTTCTCGATCAGGTACTTTTTTTGCTTTTCAAAATACGTCCATCAAACCCCATATCATTACAATGGCCAAAGGCATGGGTAATGGATTCCCCGTGGGAGGTATTCTCATTCACCCCGACCTTAAAGCACAATATGGACTTTTAGGGACTACTTTCGGAGGGAATCACCTTGCTTGTCGTGCGGCGTTAGCCGTACTGGACGTCTTGAAACGAGACAAACTTCAAGAACACGCAGGTCAAATGGAACAGTATTTTAGAGAAAAAGCTGCTCAAATTCCAGGGGTAAAAATAAAGGGACGTGGCTTAATGCTTGGATTGGAGTTCGACTTTGAAGTAGGTCCCCTACGAAAACGACTCATTCACGAAAAACATATTTTTACCGGTGGTAGTAGTAATAAAAAAGTATTGCGTATCCTGCCACCCTTAACAGTACAAACGGAACATTTTGATGCCTTTTTTACCGCTTTACACGATGTATTATGACTCATTTATTCACACTAGAAGATTGGCCCAACATTCACCAAACTGTAGCTCAAGCCGCTTTATTTAAAAAAGATCCTTTGAAAGCTGCTCAACTGGGTCGGGGCAAGACCCTTGGTTTGGTTTTTTTAAATCCTAGCCTACGCACCCGGATGAGTACCGAAAAAGCAGCACAAAATTTGGGAATGAACGTTTTGGTTTTGAACATCAATCAAGACAGTTGGCAATTGGAATTCGATCACGGTACGGTGATGGAAGGGATTCGCTCAGAACATGTCAAAGAAGCCGCGGCAGTGATCTCGCAATACTGTGACATTGTTGCCATACGAGCGTTTGCAAAATTACAAAATCGAGACAAAGATCAAGCCGAACAAGTGCTACAGAGCTTTATTCAATACGCACAAATACCGGTTGTGAACTTGGAAAGTGCGATGGCTCATCCCCTTCAGGCCTTAGCCGATGCCATGACACTCAACGAACACCCAATACCGCATCGACCAAAGGTAGTACTCAGTTGGGCCCCGCATCCCAAAGCACTGCCGCAAGCTGTGCCCAACTCCTTTATCCGAATGATGAAACAACAAGAAGCCGATTTGATTATCACGCATCCTGAGGGCTATGCCTTGGACCCTAAACTCACTCAAGGTATCCCATGTATAACCGATCAAGAAGAAGCATTTCAAGAGGCAGATTTTATTTACGGTAAAAACTGGTCTTCTTATGAGTCCTATGGTCAAGTGCTTCGTACGGATTCCGACTGGATGATTACTGAAAAAAAAATGGCACGCACTCGAGAGGCAAAATTTATGCATTGTCTTCCCGTGCGTCGAAACGTCGTGGTTGCAGATGGTGTACTAGACAGTCCCAATAGCTTGGTGATTGAACAAGCCAACAATCGAACTTATACCGCGCAAGCGGTTCTCCAAAAAATATTGCAGGATGGCTGATCTTCATTTAATAAAAGCCGGCGGGAATTTGTTGGAAGATTCTGAAATACGCAAAAAATTTTTAACCCATTTTGCTTTGCTCGAAGGTCCCAAAATTTTGGTACACGGGGGAGGTAAATCGGCCACCACTCTAGCTGCAAAAATGGGATTGGAAGTACAAATGGTGGACGGTCGGCGGATTACTGATCGTGCAATGCTAGAAATAGCTTGTATGACCTATGCCGGGTTGCTCAACAAAAGTATTGTTGCGGAACTGCAAGCCTTGGATTGCAATGCTATTGGACTTTCTGGTGCTGATGGTAACGCTATTCGAGCCGTCAAACGCCCTGTGAAGGAAATAGATTACGGTTTTGTAGGTGATATAACAAAGATCAATACGGCACTTTTTGATCAATTTTGCCAGTCTGGAATTGTTCCTGTTTGCTGTGCCTTGACGCATGACGGGCAAGGGCAATTATTGAATACCAATGCGGATACCTTAGCCGCTGAGATTTCTAAATGCCTATCCACAAAGTATGAAGTATATCTCACCTATTGCTTTGAAAAACCTGGTGTACTCCTTAACATAGAAGACTCCAATTCCTTAGTCCCTACTCTGGATCGTACACATTTTGAAGCATTAAAAAAATCAAATCAAATAGTGGCCGGTATGATACCCAAGCTCACTAATTGTTTCGATGCTATAGAGGGGGGTGTGCAAGAGGTTCGTATTGGCCAAATGGAACTCCTTAACCAAACCATCCCACACACCAAAATTCAATTGTAAGATGAACGCTTTAAAAGAACATTCAATTCAATTGCTGCAACAACTGATTGCCACAGAATCATTTTCCGAAAATGAGGGTGGAACTGCTCGTCATTTGAAGGATTGGTGTAACGTTCATGGCATCCAATACGAAGAAATAGGGCATACAGTGTGGGCTACAAACAAGCACTATTCACCCGACAAACCCACCTTATTATTAAATTCTCATCACGACACCGTCCGCCCAAACAAAGCGTATACTCGCGATCCTTTCGAAGCCACTATTGAAGACGGAAAACTCTTTGGACTAGGAAGCAATGATGCTGGTGGTGCTCTGGTATCCTTACTCGCCACTTTTACACACTTTTATGCAGCCACCGATCTGTCTCACAATCTTTTATTTGTTGGGTCTGTGGAAGAAGAAACCGCAGGTTCTAAAAGCCTCCGTGGCATTCTCAAAGATTTACCATCTGTTGACCTTGCCTTGGTAGGCGAACCCACCCTGCTAGACATGGCTATCGCTGAGAAAGGTCTCCTGGTTTTTGATGGTACAATCAAAGGGACTCCCAGCCACGCAGCTCATCCCAATGCCAATAATCCGATTATGAAACTCCCCGAAGTATTGGCCTGGTTTTCAAATTATACTTTTGATCGGGAATCCCCTGTTCTGGGGCCTGTAAAAATGACGGTCACACAGATTGCGGCGGGGTCACAACACAATGTTGTTCCGTCCCAAGTAAAGTTAGTGGTAGACGTGCGTGTTAACGATCAATATAACAATGCGGAGTTGGCTGATTTACTTCAAAAAGAAGCTCCTTGTGAACTTACTCCTCGGTCTTTACATTTAGAATCCTCTGCTATTTCAAAAACACATCCTTTGGTTCAAGCAGGAATAGTATTGGGACGAAAGACCTACGGCTCTCCAACACTGTCGGATCAAGCCGCACTTAAATGTCCTTCTCTTAAGATGGGACCTGGTGATTCGCAACGCTCGCACTCGGCTGATGAATTTATTTATGTGGCTGAAATTGAACAGGCCATTGATCTGTATATCGCTTTACTCAACCAATTCCTTTACACATGAAACTTTGGCAAAAAAACCAAACTACACACGATAAAATAGACCGTTTTACTGTGGGAAAAGACAGGGTCTACGATCTTCACTTGGCGGCATATGACTGCGAAGCTTCCATAGCCCATGCTCAAATGTTAGCTCAAGTAGGTCTATTATCCCCCGAAGAAGCAGAGCAACTTACCCAAGTTTTAGAAGGGTTAAAAAACGAGGCTGAAAAAGGGAATTTTGTGATCGAATCTGAATTCGAAGACATGCACTCCAAAATTGAATTCGTTTTAACCGAAAAACTAGGCGACTTAGGCAAGAAAATTCATACGGCACGATCGCGAAACGATCAGGTATTGGTGGCACTTCATTTGTATTTTAAAAAGGAAATCGAAACCCTGAAAGCACTGACCAAGACCTTTTTTGATCTGTTAATGAATTTAGCCGAGCAGCACAAGGCACATCTCATGCCAGGCTATACCCATTTTCAGGTAGCGATGCCTTCCTCTTTTGGTCTTTGGTTCTCTGCCTATGCAGAGAGCTTAATCGATGATATGATCCTGCTCAATGCCGCCTATCAAGTGGTCGATCAAAACCCTTTGGGCAGTGCCGCAGGCTATGGAAGCTCTTTCCCAATCGATCGAAAAGCCACGACAAATTCATTGGGCTTTGGAGATTTAAAATACAATGTAATTGCCGCGCAAATGAGTCGAGGAAAAGCCGAAAAAACAGTGGCTATTGGAATGTCGGCTGTAGCCGCTACCCTTTCCAAATTGGCTATGGATATTTGCCTCTACATGGGACAAGAACACCATTTTATTCATTTCCCCGACGAATTGACTACTGGCTCCAGCATCATGCCTCACAAAAAAAATCCCGATGTTTTTGAACTTATTCGTGGGAAATGCAATCTCATTCAAGGGTTACCCAGCCAACTCAATTTATTGATGGGCAATCTTCCTTCTGGGTACCATCGGGAAATGCAATTGGCTAAGGGACCCATCATTGAAGCCATAGAGGATATAAAAAGCTGTTTGGAGCTTTTCACTTTCAGCCTCAAAGAAATTGAGATTCGAGAAAACCTATTGGACGACGATAAATATCAGTTTATTTTTAGTGTGGATACCCTTAATGAATGGGTGAAAGAAGGAATGCCCTTTCGCGAAGCTTATAAAAAAATGGGCGAAGCCATTGCAACGGGAAATTATACTCCAAAAAAGGATATAAGCCACACGCATTTGGGCAGTCTCGGCAATTTAGCTTTGGATTCAATCCGAGCGAAGATGGAAGCCGTCCTCAAAAAATAAAAACCCCTGTGTGAGTAAAGACTTTCTCTTGGCAATCGCATTTGCTTTTCCGAATCCCTAAATATGCAAGGCCCGGTCTTCTGTAGCTGCCAATGCGGCTTCTTTCACTGCCTCGGCATAAGTGGGATGGGAATGACTCATTCTAGCAATGTCTTCTGCTGAAGCCCGAAACTCCATGGCGGTTACCGCTTCTGCAATCAAATCCGCCACACGGGCCCCAACCATATGAACACCCAGTACCTCATCGGTCTCAGCATCGGCAAGAATCTTGACAAAACCGTCGGTATCCATACTCGCTCGTGCTCTTCCCAGAGCACGCATGGGAAACTGTCCGCTTTTATAGGCTACCTGAGCTGTTTTGAGTTCCTCTTCGGTCTTTCCAACAGAGGCTACTTCTGGCCAAGTATAAATTACGTTGGGAATAAGATTATAATCGATATGGGGCTGTTGTCCTGCGAGTTGCTCTGCAACCAACACTCCTTCTTCTTCGGCTTTATGTGCAAGCATAGCGCCCCGAACCACATCTCCTATTGCATAGATGTTGGGAACGACTGTTTGTAAATGATCGTTGACTTCGACTTGCCCACGTTCGTTGAGTTGTACACCCACAGTGTCCAATTGAAGTCCTTCAGTATAGGGCTTTCGCCCAACAGACACCAAACAATAGTCGCCTTCAAATTTCACTTCGTTTCCTTTTTTGTCAGTAGCTGTCACTGTAACCGAATTTTTTTGACGATCAACGGCACTGACCCCGTGTGAAGTGAAAAACTTTACCCCTTGTTTTTTCAGTACTTTTTGTAGTTCTCTTGATATGGCACTATCCATTACAGGTACGATACGATCTGCATACTCAATCACAGATACCGCAGCGCCCAATCGCCTATAAACTTGACCTAACTCAAGGCCGATCACACCACCGCCAACGACAAGGAGATGTTTTGGAATTTCCTTCAGCTCGAGTGCTTCTGTGGAGGTAATCACTCGTTCTTTGTCTAGCGTAATAAACGGAAGTGTTCCCGGTTTGGATCCGGTAGCGATGATGGTGTTTTTTGCTACCAGCGTCATTTTTTTCTTACCATCCACTTCAATATGAGTCGCATCGATAAAACGTCCTACCCCTTCGAAAACTTTGATTTTATTTTTATCCATCAAAAAATTGATCCCTAGGGTGGTTTGCTCCACCACCTGACGCTTGCGTCCAATCATTTTCTCCAAATTGACTTTAATCTCGCCAGGGATTTCAATACCGTGAGTATCAAAGTGCTTGATGGCGTCCTCATAGTGGTGCGACGAATCCAAAAGCGATTTAGATGGGATGCATCCTACATTTAAGCAAGTGCCCCCAAGCGTACTGTATTTTTCAATGATGGCCGTTTTGAGACCCAACTGCGCACAGCGAATAGCAGCTACATAGCCTCCAGGACCGGAACCGATAACAACAACGTCGAATGAATTCATTATTTGATTTTTGTTTTGCTTCAGTCAAAAATACAAATGTTTCTTGCTTCTATTGACCCTTTTGAACTATTTTGATAAGTTGAATGTATTCTAAGCCGTTACCCAAAACACTACTTAATTCCTTATTTATATTCTTTTCGAATTCTCCTGATCCCAGGCTTTATCCATACTCTTTGTCTTATTCATAAAAATTAAATCAAAAAATTAAAAAAGAAATAATTGTTGTAACATTACGTCATTCATCTTTGCCACTATGAAATCCGAATCTAGTCTAAGTTTATTTAAGGCTCTCATCCCGCTTTTGATCCTCATCATTCTTCTAGCTGTCAATGTGAGTATTTTTGGAGATGATGCCTTAGGAGGTTCTAATCAGTTTATTTTGTTGGTTGGAGGTGCCGTTGCAGCCATCGTGGGTTTTGTTCATAAGATCACTTATCAAGAGATGCTCGATAAAGTAGCCAGCAACCTAAAATCAGTCACAGGAGCTATTTTGATTTTATTATTTGTGGGGGCTTTAGCGGGTACCTGGCTTATCAGTGGTATAATCCCAGCAATGATTTATTACGGCTTGCAATTGCTGCACCCAACCATATTTCTTCCCTCCTGCATCTTGATCTGTGCGGTTATTTCGATCGCTACAGGAAGCAGTTGGACCACCTCGGCCACGGTGGGCATTGCATTGATCGGAATTGGAAAAGCATTGGGACTTCCTGCTGGAATGATTGCAGGAGCGGTAATCTCAGGGGCCTATTTTGGCGATAAACTATCCCCCTTGAGCGACACCACAAACTTGGCTCCAGCTATGGCTGGTGGAGATTTGTTCACTCATATTCGTTATATGACTTTAACCACCGTGCCAAGTATCGTTATCACATTTTTGATTTTTGTCATTTTAGGGCTCTCCCAATCAGTCAATGGTGATTCCGATACCACATCATTAGTTAGCGCCATAGAACAACAATTTAATATTCACTGGGGATTGTTCTTAATCCCCTTAATTGTAATTGTATTGATTATTAAAAAAGCACCTCCTTTAGTAGCGTTATTTATAGGTACGATACTGGGTGCAGCCACTGCTTTTTTCTTTCAAAAAGACTTGCTACTTGAACTCTCTGGAGCTTCACAACTGGACAGAATCACTGCCTATCAAACTTTGATGGATGCCATAACTATCTCCACTCAAATTCCTACAAATGATCCCATTCTCAGAGAACTATTTTCTTCGGGAGGAATGCAGGGAATGCTTGGCACAGTATGGCTAATCATTTGTGCCATGGTATTTGGCGGAATAATGGATGCTATTGGGGCATTAAAAAAAATAAGTGAGGTCTTATTGAATTGGGCTCAGAATACATTCCAATTATTTGCCAGCACAGTAGCTTCTTGTTTAACTATCAATATTACCGCATCGGATCAATACTTATCTTTAGTCATTCCAGGTAAGATGTTTCAAAAAGCTTACGAGGATAGAGGCTTAGCCCCAGAAAACTTAAGTAGAACTCTGGAAGATTCGGGAACCGTCACCTCCGTTTTGATTCCCTGGAATACCTGTGGGGCATACCAATCCGGCGTATTGGGCGTGGGTGTGGGTGAGTATTTCTTCTATGCTATCTTCAATTGGCTCTCTCCATTCATGACGCTCACCTTTGCTGCGTTAAATATCAAAATCAGAAAATGGGTGAAATAATATTCCCCTAGAAAAAGCTTCATTCTGATTTTATACGGTTTCAAAATATTCGATGGTGTGGTCTAGACCATAGAAACAAATGCGCCCTAGTGATTTTTTTTATGCTTTGACAGGCTTTGCTTACCTTTGTTAGACTAGAGAGCTATGAGCAAACAAAAAGCCCAAAACCAACAACGTACTTCTACCCCCCGATCCCTAAAAAAAAGACAACGGCAAATTCTTTTTGGAGGTTTTTTGATGGGAGTGGCGTTATTGCTTGCCCTTTCATTTACTTCCTTTTACTTTAATTGGCAGTCGGATCAGAGTACTTTAAACGGGTTTGCCGATCCTACCATAAGCTCGGAGAATATTTTCAATAAATTTGGTGCTCTTGTCAGTCATTTTTTTATTTATCAACTCTTCGGAATCAGTGCCTTTGTTCTTGTCTATCTTTTTTTATTGACTGGCTTGTCTCTTTTTTTCAATTACTCGAAAAAAAACCTACTCAATCGTTGGAGTTGGGGCCTGTTGCATATGTTATGGTTATGTCTTTTTTTCGGATTCTTCTATGAGCGTGCTCCCTTACTGAGCGGCGTTGTTGGATTTGAAATTCACGACTATCTTTTCGCCTATATAGGTAGTCTGGGCTTGGTATTACTCTTGTTTTTTATGGCATTGATTATTCTTGTCTTGCGATGGAAGCTAACTCCAGAATCGCTAGCTGTAATTTTACGTTCCAATCGTCCTAGAATTGGATCTATATTCACCAAAGGAAAAACCGAAACCCGTTCCAAAGAAAATACAATTGAGAACGAGAATGACTCCGTCGCCCTTGATCTAGAAGAGCCGGGTCCGCAGCTTACGCCTCCTGAAGTGTCTCTACCCAATTCGCCAAAAGAAGATGACAAAGAAGTGACCATGGAAGTTCAAGAAGCTCCTGAAGAAGAAACCCTCGACTCCAATTTGGCTCAAGAATTGGTTGAAAAGCACGGGTTCTTTGATCCCACTTTGGAATTGAGTCGGTATCGACTACCAGCATTGGATTTGCTAAAGGATTATGGTGAAACTGGAATTACCATCAACCAAGAAGAGCTCGAAATCAATAAAAATAAGATTGTTGATACTTTAAGAAACTATAAAATTGGCATTGCTCAAATAAAAGCAACCATTGGGCCCACTGTAACCTTGTACGAAATTGTTCCCGATGCGGGAATACGAATTTCTAAAATCAAAAACTTAGAAGACGATATAGCGCTGTCTTTAGCAGCATTGGGCATACGAATAATCGCTCCCATTCCAGGGAAGGGTACAATCGGGATAGAGGTTCCCAACCAAAATCCCAGTATTGTTTCCATGCGATCCGTCATTGCCTCTCCAAAATTTCAAAAGGCTGAAATGGAACTCCCCATTGCACTGGGAAAAACCATCAGTAATGAAACCTTTGTAGTAGATCTAACCAAGATGCCTCACCTGTTGATGGCAGGAGCCACTGGACAAGGAAAATCGGTTGGACTGAATGCCGTATTGACCTCTTTGCTCTACAAGCGTCATCCCGCCGAGGTAAAGTTTGTCTTAGTAGATCCGAAGAAAGTGGAATTGACCATCTACAACAAAATTGAACGACACTACCTAGCCAAGTTACCCGATTCAGAAGAAGCTATCATCACAGATAATAGCAAGGTTATCAATACTCTAAATTCGCTTTGTATTGAAATGGACAACCGCTATGAACTTCTTAAAAACGCCTTGTGTCGCAATCTGAAAGAATACAATAAAAAGTTTAGAGAGCGAAAGCTAAACCCCAATGATGGACATAATTATTTACCCTATATCGTTTTGGTGGTTGATGAATTCGCCGATCTTATCATGACTGCTGGCAAAGAAGTGGAAACTCCAATTGCACGATTGGCTCAGTTGGCTCGTGCGGTCGGGATACACCTAATCATTGCCACACAGCGTCCATCGGTAAATGTAATTACTGGTATCATCAAAGCCAATTTTCCAGCTCGAATTGCTTTTCGAGTAACCTCAAAAATTGATTCTCGGACGATTCTGGACAGCGGAGGTGCGGATCAACTTATAGGTCGTGGTGACATGCTCTACACCCAAGGAAATGAATTGACACGGATTCAATGTGCCTTTGTCGATACGCCCGAAGTGGATCGTATTGCGCATTTTGTGGGAGCGCAAAAAGGATATGCCAACGCACATCTCCTCCCAGAATACGTGGGTGAAGAAGGAGGGAGTAGCCTCGACATTGATGCCTCAGAACGAGACGCTTTGTTTCGGGGAGCAGCAGAAGTAATCGTAACCGCTCAACAAGGGTCCGCCTCCTTGCTTCAGAGAAAATTGAAATTGGGCTATAATCGGGCTGGACGCATTATAGACCAGATGGAAGCAGCTGGAATCGTGGGTCCTTTCGAAGGAAGCAAGGCTCGGCAAGTACTCATTTCGGATCTTGTGGCTCTAGACCAACACCTGAAAAATGAAAACTCCTAGTATGAAAAGATTGTTTTTTGTTCTCTTGTTATTGACGTTTTACCCTTTGGAAGCACAAACTTCTCTTAAAGCAAAAGCCCTGTTGGACAAAGTGGCTAATGAAATGAATGCGGCAAAAAATTTACAATTTGGATTTACCTATGTCCTTGAAAATAAGCAAGAAAAAATTCGCCAGGAAACCGAAGGAAATGTAACTGTTGCTCAAGATAAATATCGGCTCAATATGACCGATGTTCAACAGCTTTTTGATGGCACACAGTTGTATACGATTGTTCCCGATAATGAAGAAATCACAATTTCTAGTCCCGACGAGGCAGCAGAAGTAGGGATCAATCCTAGTGAGTTGCTTTTTTTCTACACCAAAGGATATGACTATCATTGGGACATACTTCAAAACGTGAGGAGGAAAAAGATTCAGTATGTAAAATTGATTCCCACCGATGACAATCCAGATATCCAATACCTCTTACTCGGAATTGATGTGGCCAATTCCTCTATCTATCGCTTAATTGAAATTGGAAAAAATACCACACGAACCACCTTAACTTTGAACAATATGGTTCGAGATATTTCTTTGCCTGAAAACTTCTTTACCTTTGATTCCAGTCAGTATCCAGACTACTTTATAAACGAGGCTTTTTGAAAATTATTGATCGCTATATATTGAGTAGTTACCTCCGACGTTTGCTGGGGGTTTTTGCGATTTGTATGATTATATTCATTATTCAAACATTTTGGCTCTTTGTCGACGATTTAGCTGGAAAAGGGCTCGACATTATCATCATCTTACGCTTCTTACTATACTACTCTCCCAAATTAGTACCGTTGGTTCTTCCCCTATCCGTTTTATTGGCTTCACTAATGACCTACGGAGATTTGGCTGAAAACTATGAGTTTGCTGCAATGAAATCAACAGGTATTTCACTGCAACGCGCCATGAGAAGCCTCATTATTTTTCATGTTTTTCTAGGGATTGGTTCTTTCTATTTTTCCAATTATGTCATCCCCTTTGGAGAATTGAAATCATATAATCTTAGGAAGAACCTTGCCAAGCTGAAACCAGCCCTTGCCATTCGAGAAGGAATATTTAATGATTTGGGAAGCATCTCAATCAAGGTAGAGGATAAATACGGAGAGGACAACCGATTCTTAACAGATGTGGTCATTCATGAGAAAAGTCCTGATCAGAAAAATAATATTGTCATCAAAGCAGAAAATGGAGAATTGATCAGTGAAACTTCCGATGCTATGCTTCAACTGGTGCTGTATAATGGCAATCGATATGAAATCATTCAACCACAAAAAGCTGTGGATCGACGGCGCCATCCCCATGCCAAAGTCGCTTTTGAGCAGTATAATATGAATATTGATCTATCTGAATTCAACAATGTTGATTTAGAAGAAGAAAACTACAAGAGCACTTTTAGAATGCAAAAAGTGGATCAGCTGAATAAAAATATCGATTCTCTGGAAGGTGTTTTTAGTAAACAAAAGGAGGTTTTTGCTGCAAATTTCAAAAAATCCTCTCCCGGTACTGCATTGGCAAAAAATAATGGCACTATACAAGAATTGGACAGTATCCTACAAGCCAATGTTCTTAATTTTGCCCAGGTTTCTCGGAACTATCAATGGATAGAAATTACGCAGGGGGCGCTATCCAAAACACGAAGAAAGCTGTCAACTTTGGAAAATAAGAAAAAATCATTTTTTGTCATGCAGAAATTCATCAATCTTCACAAGATCACTAGAAATGATAAATATACCTTGATGTTCGCCTCGATCATTCTATTTTTGATTGGTGCCTCCTTGGGAGCCATTATACGCAAAGGAGGGTTTGGTCTGCCATTGGTCTTAGCGGTGATTATTTTTCTCACTTACCACTATATTGGTATGTTTGGCAAAAACGCAGCTGAAGACAATAGTATTTCACCCGAACTTGCATCCTGGATATCTACCCTTATATTTGGCCCTTTAGCCTACTTTTTAACCCGCAGGGCTTCCACGGACAAAGGCTTTATCAACCTGGATGGAATTTTAGTCCCTATTAATAAATTCTTGGCCCGTTATTTAGGAAATTCAAACAATCACTAATGTCTAAATCTACAGTATTCCATTCCATCCCAGAAGCTATTGCCGCGGTACAAAAAGGTGAAGTAATCATTGTTGTTGATGATGAAAATCGTGAAAATGAAGGTGATTTTATTGCAGCTGCTGAACAGGTAACTCCAGAAATGATCAACTTTATGGCTACCCATGGACGCGGACTTATCTGTACACCACTCACGGAAAAGCGCTGTGAAGAACTACAACTCAGTCGGATGGTCAACACCAATACTGATCCGTTGGAAACCGCCTTCACCGTATCCGTAGATTTAAAAGGCAATGGAGTGACTACTGGGATCTCAGCCAGTGACCGTTGTCAAACAGTCAAAGCATTGGTAGATCCAAATATTCAAGCCCATCAACTCTCAAAACCTGGACATGTCTTTCCCCTGATTGCCAAAGAGGGAGGTGTGTTGCGACGAACAGGGCACACGGAGGCTGCCATAGACTTTGCTCGTTTGGCTGGTTTTAACCCAGCGGGCGTCATTGTTGAGATTATGAATGAAGATGGAAGTATGGCCCGATTGCCAGAACTTATAGAGGTAGCCAAAAAATTTAATCTTAAACTAGTCTCTATTGAAAATCTGGTTTCTTACAGAATGCAACACGACAGTTTGATTTTGAAAAAAATGGATCATGAAATTCAAACTCGTTTTGGTAAATTCCGGCTACGTGCCTACGAACAGACTACTACCCAACAGATTCATATTGCCTTGACAACGGGGGAATGGTCTGTAGGAGAGCCTATCCTTACCCGTATTAATTCCACGCGCATCAGCGATGATATCTTGGGCTTGCTCACCACTGGAATCGATCGAAGGCTGGAAGACATTTTCCGAGTCATTAACAAGGAAGGAAAAGGGGCCATCTTGTTCATTCAGCACCACCAAGCTTCGGAAAATTTACTTTTGCGATTGGAACAATTGACCCACATACAGAAAAAAGGTGTGTTGGATAAGACCCCACCCCTTCCTATGGACGAGCGCGATTTTGGAATCGGTGCTCAAATTCTCCACGATCTCAATATCAATAAGCTGAAAGTTATGACCAATTCTAGCCAAAAGCCAAGGATTGGATTGACTGGTTATGGATTGGAAATCAGTAGCTATGTGAATTATTAACTGAAAAACCATAACTTCACCGACATGGCACTCACCATAACGAGAAGGGCTATTTTTACTACTTTTTCTCCTTTCTTAACCGACCACCGACTGGTGAACCAAGCTCCAAACGAAGTCCCTAAAGCCATCCAAAGTCCCATCATCCAGTCAACCATACCGTTCCATGCAAAAGTTCCCAAGGCAAAAAAACTATAAATGCATACCACGGTCACCTTGGTGGCATTGGTGGAGATAAGGTCTAAATGGTTGATTTGTGTCAAAAATAACATGATCACAAAGCCAATACCTGCATTGATAAATCCACCATAGATTCCAATGATAAAAAATCCTATCAAAGCCCCAAAGAAATACTTGCCCTGCAATCGCTGCTGAAAAGTACCTTTTTTTTGTTTGGGACTCACAACAATCAAAGCAACCACCACCAGCATAATAATGGCTAATATTTTATTGAACAAAACCCCTTCAATATCAATTGCTATTCGGGCACCTAATAAGGCTCCTAAAGAAGCCGATACGCCTAAGTATAACGTAAATTGATTGGGCACAAACCCTTTGCTTCGATAGCCCATACTACCAAATAAGGATTGGATCACAATAGCAATGCGATTGGTGCCGTTGGCAACAGCGGGCGGCAAACCTAGAAAAATAAGTATTGGAAGAGTGATTAAGGAACCTCCCCCGGCTAAGGTGTTGGTAATTCCCGCTAGGAAGCCCACCCCAATTAACAAGCCAATTTCTGTTAGATTTTGCACTAGACAAAGATAGGCAGTTCCCAAACCCTTGGGCAATCTGGCCATAAAAGATTGGTTTTTAAATCCAGAAAAAGGAATGTATATTTGCCTTCGCTAAGGAGAAATGGCAGAGTGGTCGAATGCGGCAGTCTTGAAAACTGTTGAGGGTCACACCTCCGGGGGTTCGAATCCCTCTTTCTCCGCTTGACTGGATA